>Ga0209201_1000119_pt1 | contig 123452 bp, 108 predicted proteins | sample AD_UKC055_MetaG_FD_184411 | JGI IMG/M metagenome (GOLD analysis project Ga0209201, IMG submission 184411) | Active sludge microbial communities of municipal wastewater-treating anaerobic digesters from USA - AD_UKC055_MetaG (SPAdes) (version 2) | ecosystem: Engineered > Bioreactor > Anaerobic...
CCTGCAACGCTTCTCTAGCAGGAACCTTAAAATTCAATCCAGCGGAATCGTTTAGTTGCGGAGGATCGGGCTATACAACTTCGACCTTGCGTGTATGTTCTCGAAACGCAAGCAATGTGTGGGGTTGGTATCAAGTAACAGGTACCTGGAATGGGGCTTGTGGCGGCGCCTTGCCTGATTAAAAAATAAAACTTCTAAATTAAAGCAATGAAGACCAGCTTAAATTGGCTTAAAGAATATGTTCATTTTACGATTTCTGCTAAAGAACTCGCGCATCGCTTGACGCTCTCTGGGCTTGAAGTGGAGAAGGAAGAGGCTTGCGGCACAGATGCGATCTTTGAGTTTGAGGTCACGCCTAATCGGCCGGATTGCTTAAGCATCCTTGGCATTGCGCGGGAACTTTCCGCGATCCTTCATTTGCCGCTGAAGAAACCATTCATTAAAAGCATCAAGATCCCTAAAGAAAAAAGCGATATCACTATTGCTGATCTTCATGATTGTTCCCGCTACATTGGTGCCGTGTTGCAGAGCGTTTGCGTTCAAAAAACACCACCAACCTTGCAAAAACACATTACCTCTATAGGTCTTCGCAGCGTTAACAATATTGTTGATATTACGAATTTTTGTTTGATGGAGCTGGGACAGCCGATGCATGCTTTTGATCTTGACAAATTGGAAGGACGCAAGATCATTGTTCGTCGTGCCAAGCAGGGAGAGAAGATCGTCGCTATCAATGACGTGGAATATGCGCTGGACTCGTCGGTGCTCGTTATCGCGGATGAGCGAAAGGCGGTCGCGATCGCTGGGATCATGGGCGGCAAAGAGACAGAGGTCACAGAAGACACAAAAAATGTTTTGTTAGAAAGCGCCTATTTCGATCCGCATCTTATCCGCAGGACATCGCGTAAACTCGGGCTTCGCAGCGACGCGTCCTATCGCTTTGAGCGCGGGGTTGATAATGTTATGGTAGAAATGGCTTGCCGGCGCGCTATTAATTTGATCGTAGATGCGGCAGGCGCAAAACTTGTCAGCTTTAACGATGTTCACGCGGGATTTGGCAAGATCTCCAAGCCGCAGTCGATCGTTTTTGACGTTGAGAAGGCTGCTCGCTTCCTTGGAACGCCTCTAATGCCGGCAACTGTTAAGAACATCCTTGAGCATTTAGAGTTCGATGTTCGCGGTTGCGGCAGGAACAAGCTAGCCGTAATACCGCCGTCTTTTCGAATGGACATCAAAAGCGATATCGATATCACAGAAGAGATCGGACGCATCATAGGCTTTGATAATTTATCGACCAGGCTCGTGGCTGTGAATCCGGTCAACATGACAACAAGCCCAAAGCGCTGCTTTAAGGAAAAGATCGCTCAGCTTCTGGCTGGTCAAGGCTTGAGCGAGGTCATCGCGTACGCGCTGATCGGTGAGAAAGACCTTCTTAAAACAAAGATCGAAATAAATAATCTCGTTTACAATCAAAATCCTTTGAGTGAAGAACAGCAAGTCCTGCGGCCATCGAGCATTCCGAGCATGATCAAGATCGCCGCGCATAACTTTAAGAACGGACAAAAAGATCTGGCCTTGTTCGAGATGGGACGCGTTTATCTGCCTCAAAACGAGCAAGAAGTTCTGTCGCTTGCATTTATGGGAGAAGCACAAAGCGACTGGAGAAAGGCCAAGGCTCGATTTGTTGATTTTTATGATTGCAAAGGTGTTGTTGAGAATGTCTGCGGCAGCTTGGGCATCAAGGATGTGCGCTATGAGGCAGATAAAAATAAATTTTTTGATCCTTTTAAAAGCGCGAGCATTGTTGTCGGTGGCCAAGAGATCGGATCTTTAGGAAAGATCCAAGGCGATATTTTAGAAAATTATGACATAAAACATCAGGATGTCTATTGTGCACAGATCTCTCTTGATGCCCTGTGGCAGCAGTCTGCCCAAGAGACCAGGCGTTATGTGCCTTTGTGTGTTTATCCTGGGGTTGTGCGTGATGTAAGCTTGGCGGTCAAGGATCGTGTGAGCTATCAGTGTCTTGTTGAAGCTGTGGAGAGCTTGCAAGAAACTCTTTTGAAGAAAATTGATCTTATTGAGCAGTATGTGGGCGACAAGATACCTGCTGGGCATAAAGGTGTCACGTTGTCGCTGGTGTATCAATCGTCAGAGCGCACGCTCACCGAAAAAGAGGTAGAAGAAGCGCATCAGCGCATCTGCCAGAAGATCATTGACGAATTTTCTGCCATTAAAAGATAAATACAAGAATTTTCCCTGCGGTGTTCGTTAGGTTTTGTCAAATTGAACCAACACAATTGACATGGGAGCTTACTTCAAAGTATCGTAAAGATCTCTTGAGAGGCACCCACTTAAACAGAGCGGTTCATACTGCTGGCCTAACGGCACAGGCGGGGATTTGATCTTATGAAGAAACGATCCTTTCCCAGCGATAATTCCTCGCAGTTGTTTAAAGATCTACTGCCGGGTTCTGATGTTGCCCATGCTGATCCTTCCCAGGCGCCTTTAAGCTTTCGCATGAGGCCTACCCGCCTTGAGGATGTCGTTGGCCAAAAACACATTTTAGCGGAAGATAAACTGCTGTCACGCGCGATCCGCGCGGACAAGATCACTTCCCTTGTTTTTTATGGCCCTCCAGGTATTGGTAAAACGACATTAGCGCAATGCATCAGTGTTCGCACCAAAAGTTATTTTGCCAGCGTCAATGCCGTTTCTTCAAGCGTGGAGGAGATCCGCAAGATCCTAAGCGCCAGCCAGCAGCGAAAAAAGATCTCGGGGCAAAAGACCATTCTTTTTATCGACGAGATCCATCGCTTTAACAAGGCACAGCAAGATGTTTTGATGCCGGATGTAGAGAACGGCAATATCATTTTGATCGGCGCGACAGCCCTCAATCCTTTTTTTACGATCGTCGGACCCTTGCTGTCCCGTTCCCTTGTTTTTGAGCTGAAGGCATTGTCCCAGGAAGATATTGTTGTTCTTCTGAAAAGGGCTTTGGCTGATCAAGAGCGCGGGCTGGGAAATTATCCTATCAAGGCAGAGGAAGAAGCGCTTTGTTTTATCGCGCAAGCAAGCGATGGTGATGCTCGTCGGGCCCTGAATGCGCTTGAGGTCGGCGTTTTAACGACGCAAGCGCAAAGCGACGGCAATATTCATTTTACCATTGGTGTCGCGCAAGAATCTATCCAGAAAAAACAAGTCCTTTATGATGCGGATGGGGATGCGCATTACGATACGGCATCCGCCTTTATTAAGTCTATGCGAGGCTCAGACCCGGATGCGGCCTTGTATTGGCTGGCGAAGATGATCTACGCCGGGGAAGATCCCCGTTTTATCGCGCGGCGCATATGTATTTGCGCCAGCGAAGACGTTGGCAACGCGGATCCTCAAGCATTAGTTCTTGCAAGCGCGGCGCTGCAAGTTTCTGAATTTATCGGCTTGCCTGAAGCGCGCATTCCTTTGGCACAGGCAGCCGTTTATGTGGCGTGCGCGCCTAAATCCAACGCCGCCTATTTAGGCATTGAAAAAGCGCTCGATGAGGTCGAAAATAATAAGCTTGCCGCTGTCCCGCGGCACTTAAAGGATGCATCGTATAAGGGCGCGAAAAAGCTTGGGGCAGGAGAAGGGTACAAGTACGCCCATGATTATCCACAGCACTATGTCGCGCAAGAATATATGCCCCTTAAAAAAACGTTTTACGATCCCACAGATCAGGGATTTGAGAAGGAGATCCGAAAGCAGCTTGAAAAATTAAGAAACCTCTCTCGCCAATAGGCTTGCGTGTCTTTTCAGTTGTCGAAAAATATAAAAAATGATACAATGACCCCTAAGTTTATTTTTATTAGGAAAAAATAATGAGCTTTGATCAAAAACAATCTTTGCGTCAAAAGCTTCTCGACCTGCTGAAAAACCAAAAGGAGGAAAGCAGGAGGGAAAAAAGTAAGATCATTCAAAAAAGGCTGTTTGAAACCGCGCAATTTAAGGCGGCTCAAACGGTCATGTTTTATTGTTCGTTTGGTGGCGAAGTAGAAACGAGCGACATGATGCACCAGGCAAAAAAGATCGGGAAAACAATAGCTGTTCCAGTAACGATGCAAAATAAGAAGACGATCATTCCTTCTTTGGTGGAAAATTTTGACCAAGACCTTGTTGCGGGGCCCTATGGCATTGCGCAACCCAAACCAGAAAACCAGAAGCCTGTGGATAGCGACGCGATCGACCTTGTCGTTGTCCCGGGGGTTGGTTTTGACCGCGCTAACAATCGTTTAGGCCGCGGCCAAGGATATTATGATCGTTTTTTAAAGCTATTGCCTTCCACAACGCCGACCGTTGGTTTGGCGTTTGATTTCCAAATAGTTGACCTTCTGCCTGATGTACAAGCACATGATGTTCCCGTTTCTCTCGTCTTGGCTGCTTAATCCGAAAGTAAAAAAAGCAAAAAAGACTTCAAAAGAGGAGAGATGTCGTTATGACCCAAACACCTTTGATCCAAAACGCTGGGTTTTCAGCCTTGGCGGCCGTTCTTGTCTTGTCAGGATATTTTTTAGCCACGTTCTTTGGCAACAAGCGTCTGCAAAAGATCAAGCTAAAATCTAAAGAACTTCTGGAAAAAGCGCAGCATGAGGTCGATAGCAAGATCAAAGAAGCGGAGATCAAAAGCCGCGATTTGTTGATCCAGATGCGTGAAACTTTTGAGAAAGAAACCAAGGAGCGTCGCGAAGAGCTGGCCGCGTCAGAAAAGCGTATCTTGCAAAAAGAAGAGAACGTGGAAAAACGCCTGGATCTTTTAGATAAAAAAGAAAAAGACGTGGAAGGCCGTGTTACTAAGCTGCGTCAGGATGAGGGCGCGCTAAGCGAAAAGCACAAGGATTTGGAGCGCTTGGTGGAAGAAGAGAAGCAACGGCTGCAAAAGATCTCGTCTTTGACAATGGAAGAAGCGCGCAGCCTTTTGCTTGCCAGAGTTGACGAGGACCTTGTCGCGGAAAAAGCATCCCGCATACGCAACATAGACGAAGAGCTCAAAGAGGCCGCAGATAAGAAAGCAAAAGAGATCCTTTCTGCCGCTATTCATCGCTGTGCCAGTGAGCACGCGGGAGAAACAACGGTGAGCGTTGTCCATTTGCCATCGGACGAAATGAAGGGGCGCATCATCGGCCGCGAAGGCCGCAACATTCGTGCGTTTGAGACAGCCGCGGGGGTTGATATTATCATCGACGATACGCCTGAAGCGGCGACGATCTCCTGCTTTGATATGATGCGCCGCGAGATCGCGAAGATCGCCCTCGAGCGCTTGATCCAAGATGGCCGTATTCATCCTGGGCGTATTGAAGAAATTATTGAAAAGGTCAAAAAGGAGATCGAGGTCAAGGTCAAGGAAGAAGGCGAGCAAGCCACTTTCGACCTCGGCATTCATGGTATGCACCCTGAACTCGTTAAAATGGTCGGCAAGTTAAAATACCGCACTAGCTTTGGCCAGAACGCGCTTAATCATTCCAAAGAAGTCGCGTCCTTAATGGGTATCATGGCTTCACAGATGAATTTAGATTTTAAGATCGCTCGGCGCGCAGGGCTTTTGCATGATATCGGCAAGGTCGCAGGCCAGGAAGTTGAAGGGCCGCATGCGCTTATTGGGGCTGAGATCGCACGTAAATATGGAGAGTTGCCGGAAGTCGTTAAGGCGATCGAGTGTCATCATGAAGAAGCAGAGGTCACCATTTATGGGGCGCTTGTAGCGGCAGCTGATGCCGTGAGCGCGGCGCGTCCAGGAGCTCGCGCAGAAACCATGGAAACCTATGTCAAGCGCATTGAATCCTTGGAAAAGATCGCCAATTCATTTAAAGGGGTTGAAAAATCATTTGCCCTTCAGGCGGGGCGTGAAGTTCGGGTGATGGTTAAGCCTAATAAGATCACCGATGATGAAGCAGTTGTGATGTCCAGGGATCTGAAGAAAAAGATCGAAACAGATATGGAATATCCAGGACAGATCAAGATCATCGTTGTGCGCGAAACGCGCGCGATCGAGTTCGCGAAATAACTTATGAACATCCTATGCATTGGAGATATTGTCGGCCGCCCAGGAAGAGATGCGGTGCACACGCTTTTGCCAGGGCTGAAAGATGAATACGCAATAGACTTTGTCATTGCGAATGCTGAGAACGCTGCCGCGGGCGCTGGCATTATCCCTAAGGTCGCCCAAGAGCTTTTTTCGTCTGGGTGCGATGTGATTACGTTAGGGGATCACGCATGGGACAAAAAAGAGATCCTCGATTTTCTAGGCAAGACCCCCGCATTGCTTCGGCCGGCTAATTTTCAGACAAAAAATCCTGGGAAAGGATTTTTTGTCGCAGAAACAAAAAAAGGACAAAAGATCGCGGTGATAAATCTTTTAGGCCGTGTTTTTATACGCTATAATGTTAATTGTCCGTTCGAGGCGGCCGAAAAGATCTTGAACGAGATCAAAGGGCAGACGCAAGCAGTCGTTGTTGATTTTCATGGCGAAGCCACGAGCGAAAAGATCGCATTCGGACATTTTATTGATGGAAAGGTGTCGGCTGTTTTTGGAACGCATACGCATGTGCAGACCGCTGACGAAAAGATCTTGCCGCGCGGAACAGGGTATATCACCGATGCGGGCATGACCGGGCCTTTTGATTCGGTCATTGGCCAGAAAAAAGAGAACATCGTCGAGCGATTCTTGACAAGCATGCCTTCTAAATTTGAAGTGGCTGACGGTGACGTTGGCCTCAACGGTGTGATCTTTACGCTAGACGATATAACGGGTAAGACGATCAATGTCATAAGGATCCAAAGGAGGGTTTGATGACAAGCTGGACAGGGCTCGAACGACGACAATTTCCACGTGTAAATTATCCGTGTCTGATCACGATCCGGCATGAAGCGAGCGGGCTCGACGCATTGCTAACGCATACGGAAAATATTGGCACGGGTGGTGTGTGTGTGATGTTCAAACGTGATATTAAGCTTTTTTCCGAGGTGGACCTTGAGATCGATCTTTTGGACATGGAAAAGAACATTAAATGCAAGGGCCGGGTCGTTTGGGCCGTTAAGACGCAATCCCCGAAACCTGTTAAGGCTCCCGTTTATGATACAGGGATAGAGTTCTTAGACATTGTCCCCAAAGATCAAAAACGCATCGCGGATGTTGTCAATCAGCTTATCAAAGAAGGTTTTGAGAAAACTCCTTTTAAGCTCTAGAGATCTTATCATTAAAGGATTTATTGGTTGATGAAAGTCAGATTTGCCCCCAGCCCCACAGGATATCTTCATATCGGAGGAGCACGTACCGCGCTTTTTAATTGGATGTACGCTAGATCCCAAAAAGGTATGTTCGTTTTGCGGATCGAAGATACAGACCTTGAAAGGTCAAAAAAAGAATATCTCGACGAGATCGTTGACAGCATGAAATGGCTCGGGCTTTCCTGGGATGAATTTTATCTGCAAAGCGAACGTTTTGATATTTATCGCCAGCACGCTCAAAAGTTACTTGATGAAGGCAAGGCTTATAAGGACGGGGAAGCGGTTATCTTAAAGATCCCCGCGCGCGAGATCAAGCTCTACGATCTGATCCGTGGGGAGATCGTGTTCGATTCTGAAACGATCAAAGACCAGGTCTTGATGAAGTCAGACGGATCGCCAACCTACAGTTTTGCCTGTGTTGTGGATGACGCCTTAATGGAGATCACCCACGTGATCCGCGGGGAAGACCACATCTCCAATACCCCCAAACAAATGATGATTTACGAGGCCTTGGGTTTTAAGGCCCCAAAATTCGCGCACTTGCCATTGATTATGGATGCAGAGGGTGGGCGCATGTCCAAGCGTACCGGCGCCGTGGCCGTGACGGAATATCGCAATCTAGGCTTTGTTGCCGATGGGATCGTTAATTATTTGATGCTGCTGGGATGGTCGCCGGGGCCTAATCAGGAGATCGTTTCGCTGGAAAAAGCTGTTCAAAACTTTTCGATAAAAAAAGTCAATAAAGCCGCGGCTGTTTTTTCAATGGACAAGCTCTTGTGGGTTAACTCCCAACATATCAAAAATATGTCCTTGGATCGGCTGACGGATTCTTTGATCCCTCTTTTACGGCAGAAGAATTTTATCGGGGAGAGCTTTGATCGCCCAGCGCTTGAAAAGGTCGTGGCTTTATTTAAGGGGCGATTGTCCACGCTTAATGATTTTATAGATTGGGCGGACTTTGTTTTTCTAGAGCAATTGGTTATTCGGCAAGAAGATAAGCAAAAATATTTATCCCAGAACAGAAAAAAGGAATTCGAGACCCTCGCGCAAGAATTTGAAAAGCTTACGGAGTTCACGCCGCAATCAGCTGAAAGTGCTTTTCGTGATGTTGTCGCGCGTCTAAGCATTTCGTCATCAGATTTGGTGCATCCTGTCCGGGTCGCGCTCACCGGAAAATCTGTTGGGCCAGGGCTGTTCGAGACCATGAGCCTGCTTGGGAAAGAGAGAACCATTAAGCGTCTTCAAGAAACGTTTTCTTGAAAAAAGAGGAGCCCTTATGCGCTATGCTATGATCGGTTTTATTTTTAGTATTTTTTGTCTTTGTGCGATGGGATGCGAAACAACCCCCAAGGGCAACCCTGATCCCATAAAAACATTGCAAAAGTGGGATAATTGGGTTAAAGAAAATATGTGGTAAAAGGAAGGTGTGTATGGTAAAACCGATTTTGTTCATAGCTTTTTGTCTGATCGGCAGCATCCTTCTCAGCGGATGCGAAACAACAAAAGGTGTCGCTGTTGGTGTTGGCGCGACAGCTGTTGGTGTTGGCAAAGATGCCAAGACCGCATGGGATGGCGTCAAAAAAGCTGACGCATGGGTCAAAAAGAACCTTTGGTAGATATCGGTTGGGCCTTCAAAAGAAATTAAGGACAGCTGCCCTGTCGTCTAATGGTAGGACATGAGATTCTGGATCTCAGTATCTTGGTTCGAGTCCAAGCGGGGCAATTTTAAATTTGTAGTTAATCACAAAATGAGGTTTTTATGATCACGCAGAAATTTATGGCATTAATTCCAACAGGCGCTGAATGGATCAACTGGGTGTTGCTTTTGTTGTCTGTTATTTCCGTGGCCATCATCTTGGAGCGCAGCATCGTTCTCCACAAAAAGAGAGGACGTATTGACCGCTTGAAGCAAGATGTGGGAGAGGCGTTTCAGCGTGGCGCTTACGAACAAGTGGAAGCTATTTTAGAGCAGGATCGATCCTCCGCCGCCAAGATCTCTTTTGAGATCATTCAAGGCATGAAAAAGATCGGCTTTGATTTTGAAGAAAGCCTTACAGTGGCTTTGTCAGAAGAAAAATTGTCCTTAGAGAGCCGAACATCGGTCTTGGGAACTTTGGGAAGCACGGCACCTTTTATCGGATTGTTTGGGACCATTTGGGGTATTATCCATGCCTTTCATAGCTTGTCACAGAACGCCAAAGGGAACGCGACCGTGGTCATGGCCGGTGTTTCCGAAGCCCTTGTCACAACAGCTTTAGGGTTGCTTGTGGCCATCCCGGCGGTCGTGACCTATAATTATTTTATGCGCTCTATTAAGAAGATCATTGTGGGCGCGGAAAATTTCGCACGACTTGTCGTTGTCGCGTACATGAACAGGATCAAGCAGAAAAAACAGTAAGGTTAAAATGGCAAGACGTTTTATCTCGCAAGATTCAGGTGACGAGATCGTTTCAGAGATCAACGTGACATCTTTGGTCGATGTTAGCCTTGTTCTCTTGATCATCTTTATGGTTACCGCGAGCTATATTTCCACATCCTCTTTTCTTGTGGACATGCCCAAGGCTGTCCATGGTGGCGACGTCCCGCAAGAGGATACCGTGATGATCAGCGTGACACGCGAAGGACCGATGTATTTAGATGACAAGCTTGTCAATACAGCGGAGCTAAAAAAAGAAATGAAGCAGAAATTCCAGGCCAATCCGCGGGTAGGGGTCATCCTTTCGGCGGATAAGGGGACATATTTTCAGGATGTTGTTTCTGTTCTGGATTTGCTCAGCGGGATAGGGATCAATCGGTTAAACATCGCAACAGAGAAAGAAACAAAGCAATGATCAAAGGGGGTAGATAATGAAAAGATCTCTAGGAGCAAGACCTCTTGTTTTTGTTACGCCGACATGGATCATCGGAAGCTACGATCAGCAAGGAAAGCCTAATATGGCTGCTGTTGCCTGGGGAGGGATCTGTTGTTCGCAACCTCCTTGCGTGGCGATATCCTTGCGCAAGCAGACGTATTCTCATCAGAGCATTATGACAAAGAAAGCTTTTACTGTTAATGTGCCGTCCCAACGCTATGTGAAGGAGGCAGATTATTGCGGTATGTTCTCAGGAAAGACTATGGATAAGTTCACCAAGACGGGGTTGACAGCTGTGGCTAGCGACAAGGTTGATGCCCCATACGTGGAAGAATTTCCTTTGATCTTAGAATGCAAGGTTTCACATGTTGTTGAGATCGGTCTTCATACCCAGTTTATCGGCGAGATCGTTGATGTCAAGGCTGAGGAAAACGTGTTCAACGCCAAAGGCGTTGTTGATGTCGAGCTCATTAAACCTGTTTTGTTCGATCCAGAAGCACGCACCTATCACGGCATTGGAAGCTTTCTGGGTGAAGGATTCTCAGTCGGAAAGACGATAGATAAACCCTAACCCGTCAAGGATCTTTGTTTCATGAATTGCCTTATTATTTATAGCCATCCTAATCCAAAAAGCTTTAATCACGCGATCTTAGAAACGTTGACGCGTGCGTTGCAGGAGCGTCATCACGATGTTCGCGCTAGGGACCTTTATGGCATGGATTTTGATCCCGTCTTGAGGCCTAGGGATTTTGAGTTGATGGATCAGCAGAAGGTGGCTGCGGATGTTCAGCCCGAACAGGATCACGTGCGATGGGCGGATGTCCTTATTTTTATTTTTCCTGTGTGGTGGAATAGTTTGCCGGCCATCGCTCGTGGATATATTGACCGAGTGCTGAGTGTCGGGTTCGCATACTCGCAAGACGCGAAAGGTCTTTTGCCCGGGAAAAAGGTCGTGGTCATTGCCACCATGAACGCGCCGCAAGGTGTGTGCGAAGCAGCAGGCGTTTTTAACGCTATGAACATCACGATCGGCCAAAGCTTGGCAAGCTTTTGTGGCATGACGCTGATCGCTCAGAAATATTTTAATTCTGTAGCTTCGGTTTCTGATAGCGATCGTCGGAAAATGCTCGACGAAATTATCCTTTTGGCCCAAGAGATCAAATGAGGCGAAACGACCTCCTTTCATTTTTATCCATCCTATGGTTCGGCTGTTCATTGTTGTGTGGCGGACAAGCTCTTGCCGAAGAAATTCATCTGAAGAACCAAGACCGCATCAGCGGAGACATTATTGAGCAAGACGACCAGAAGGTTGTTGTCAAGACACAGAGTTTGGGCACGCTGACGATCAGCAAGGAGTTTGTTGAGAAGGTCGTTGTGTCAAAAGCGTCTCTGGAGGACGGCCAGAAACTGTCTCAGGCGCCTGATCAAACAAAAAAAGAGAAGATCTGGAAAAAGGAGTTTTCTTTTGGTTATAGCATGTCGCATGGCAATACGGAAAAGCTGCGCACATCTGGGCGATTGTTCTTGAATCGAAAGACCATCAACAATGAATTTACCCTCAAGGTAGACAGCCTGTACTCTTCTACGAATAAAAAGATGGATACCCAGCGGTTTAATGGACTTTTGCGCTATGCGTTTAGTTTTACTCCAAGCCTTAAGTGGTACAATTTTTATAGCGTTGAAGGAGCGCATGACCGCTTCGCCAATATCGACAGCCGTATCACCCCTTTTCTAGGGCTAGGGTATTGGTTCGCGACACAAGAGAGATTTAGGTTTTTTGTTGAGCTTGGCGCGGGTTTTGAATATGTTGATTATGCAGATACAGAAGAGAACACCCAAAGAAATGTTTTGACGCCACGATTGTTTCTTGAAAAAGGGTTGTGGGGAAGATCAAAGATATCCCAAGACATCACTTTGTTCATTTCTCCTGAAAATACGCAGGATTACCGCGTTCACGCGGAGGCGGCTTTTACCGCGCCTTTGGATCAATACTGGTCTTTACGGATGAGCCTCATCGATGATTTTAATAATGCTCCAGGCGGAACAGCTAAAAAAAATGATATTCGCCTTATTTCTTCGCTTGTTTACTCGTTTTAGGCCTTGCCGATTTTAATATTTCCAGCCGCTAGGTTTTGTGCTACAATCCACATCCACCATTGATACCAAGAATAATTAAAGGATAAAAATGCGCGCAGGTGTTATTGATATTGGGTCAGACACGATCCGCCTTTTGATCGGGGAAGAGGTTGGGCAAAGCATTCACATTTTGGAATCTTTGCAGAACCCTTTGCCGATCGGCCGTAGCACGTTCTTAAAAGGGCGTATTTCCCAGGATATGATCAATCAGACGATCAGCACTTTGGAAAAGTATAAAGAAGTGCTGCGGCAATACGAGGTCCAAAAGATCAAGGCGGTTGCGACGACTGCTGTTCGGGAAGCCGGCAACCGTAATATTTTCCTGGATACGATCAAGCGCAAGACAGATTTTGATATCGATGTCCTCAATGTTGGTGATGTTGTTTTTTATATTGATTCTTTTCTGTCCTTTAGTTTAGAAAAAGCCTATCCGGTGCACGAAAAAAACCTTTTGATCGCGGAGCTTGGCGGTGGCAGCCTGGACATCTCCGTTATGCGTAAAGGATTCACGTTGATGAATTCCGGGCTTTCCATAGGCACGATGCGCCTACAGCAACTTCTTAACAAGCTTGATGGAAGTCGAGAAGAGAATGCGGAAGCTCTTAAGGAATGCATTGAAAACGAGTTTATTTATCTATCCAAAAGCATTCCCCGTATTCAGCTGGATGATATCGTTTTGATCAATGAAAATTATTTTTACGTTCAGAATATCTTGCCGGAAAAAAAGATCACGTCTGATTTCTTTCAGCTGACGAAAAGCGATACCCAAAACATCCTTAAAGCGATCACAGGAAAAAGTCCCGAAACGATCTCAGAGCACTATAAGATCCCTTTGAATATTTCAGAAACACTGGAAGCTTACGCGACGATCCTCCAGCAATTTTTTACGCTGATCAACAAGAATTATATTTATGTTCTGCAGACATCCCTTTCTGAGGCGATTTTGGCAAGCTTATTGTCTGGCCTGGAGGTTTCCAAGAAATACGATAAAACCAATCAGCTGGTCGCTGTTGCGACCAATCTTTGCCATCGCTATAATTTGGACCTAAGTCACGCTAAGCATGTCGCTCAGATATCTCAATTTTTATTCGACAAGCTTAAAGATCACTTGGGATTGAAAGAGGAGGAGTCTTTGTATCTGATCCTGGCAGCCTACCTCCATGATATTGGTATTTTTGTGAACAATCGGGCGCATCATAAGCATAGTGAGTATATCATTAGCTCGTTGAATCTCTTTCGCTTAACGGATGAAGAGGTTAGGACGATCGCCTGTATCGCCCGCTATCATCGCAAAGCGACGCCAACCAAAACACACTATCTTTATGGTTTACTGCCTTTTGAGAATCAGATCCTGATCCAGAAGCTTTCGTCGTTATTGCGCATGGCCAACGCGCTTGATAGCACGCATCGGCAAAAGGCCAAAAGTGTTGATGTTGACGTAGAAAGTCCTAGCGATCTGGCCTTGATCGTGCATACCCGGGAAAATTTTTTAGTTGAACGGATGGATTTTCTAGAAAAGAAAGAACTTTTTGAAGAGATCACAGGCAGCAAGATCCGTCTTGTTGTTAAGGATTGACATGGAAGAAAAGAATAAAAAATCTATGGATCGATTTATCCACCGCGACATTAGTTGGCTTATGTTCAACGAGCGGGTTTTGGAAGAAGCTACAGACCCTCACAATCCTTTGCTGGAGCAGGTTCGGTTCTTGGCGATCTTCGCTAACAATCTTGATGAATTTTTTATGGTCCGTGTGGCTGGGCTGAAACGGTTGATCGACTCGCAGTTCAACAAAAAAGACGCTTATGGATATTACCCTCAGGAAGTTTTTGAGCGCATTCACAAAGAAACGAACAGGCTGACCAAGTCTTGTTATAGCGTTTACCATGACACATTGCGTCCTGAGCTCGAGAAAAAAGAGATCTATATTCGTGCTTTTGCCGACCTTTCTTTCGAGCAACAGAAATATGCTAAGCGTTATTTTGACAACACGATCTTCCCGATCGCAACGCCCATGGCTGTTGACCCTGGCAGGCCTTTTCCCGCGCTTCCTTCCAAGACAATGGCCTTGGCGGTTCTTCTAAGGCGCAATGAAGAATCTTTTTTTGCTATTATTCCAATACCTAAGAATTTGCCTCGCCTAGTTCGGATGCCTTCTGAAAAAGATGAAACGACCTTTCTTTTGATCGAAAATCTTATTAAGGAGTTTATTGTTAAGTTCTTTAATGGGTTCGACGTCGCGGCATGTTTTGCGTTTCGCTTGATGCGCGACAGCGAAATGTCAGGGGAAGAAGAATATTCAGCAGATCTTTTGAAGGCGATCGCCTCTGAGATCAAGAAACGTCCTAAGGCTAAAGTCGTTTGTCTCGAGGCTGAAAAGAGCCACAATGAAGAGTTGTTGGAATTTTTATGCCAGATCCTCTCTTTTGACAAAGAACAAACTACGCTTGTTAATGGGGACCTGGATTTAACATATTTATTCGAGCTTGTCGCGCAAGCTAATATGCCAAAGCTGTTCTATCCGTCATATGATCTTAAGAAGATGGAATATGACAATATCTTTGACCGCATGAAGGAAGGGGACTTTATTATTCATTTGCCTTTCCAGTCTTTTCAGCCGACGGTGGACCTGCTGCAAGCAGCCGCTCAGGATAAGGATGTTCTCGCGATCAAGATGACGCTCTATCGCACAAACGAAGACTCTGCCATCATCCAGGCCCTCAAGGCTGCCGCGCGTCATAAAAAACAAGTTACAGTTTTAGTTGAGATCAAGGCGCGCTTTGATGAGGAGCGCAATATTAACTGGTCCAAGGAGCTCGAAGAAGCTGGGTGTCACGTGATCTATGGGTTTTCCGGCATGAAGATACATTCAAAAATGACATTGATCATCCGCAAGGAAGAGGGACGCATTCGTCGTTATGTCCATTTGTCAACGGGAAATTACAATGAGAAAACAGCGCGCCTTTACACCGATATTGGATATTTCACGGCCAATGATGATTTCGCACGCGATATCTCCGAAGTGTTCAATGTCATCACCGGCTATTCTCTGCCGTCGCGCTGGCAAAGGATCGTTTCCGCGCCGTATGATCTGCGGGGGTATTTCTTTGAACTTATTGATCGTGAGATCGAATATCAAAAACGTTCCCGCAATGGTTTGATCCTGGCCAAAATGAATTCGTTAGAAGATCCCAAAATGATCCAGAAGCTGTACGAAGCCTCTTGCGCGGGTGTGAAGATCAAGCTTTTGGTGCGCGGGATCTGCTGTTTGATCCCCGGCGTGGAAGGTTTGAGCGAGAACATTGAAGTAAAAAGCATTGTCGGCCGATTCTTGGAACATACACGCATATATATCTTTCACAACAATTCTGATGAGCGCGTTTTTTTATCATCTGCTGACTGGATGCGGCGCAATCTTGATCGGCGGGTCGAGCTTTTGTTCGAGATCCATAAACAAGAGATCACCGACCAGCTTTCTGAGCAAATGCAGCTTTATTGGAAAGATAATGCCAAAACACGCATCTTGACAGCTAAAGAAGTTTATGTTCGCCCGAAGGAAACCAAGGAAAAATTTAATATTCAGGAACATTTGATTCGTTCTTATGGTGGATAATGAAGATCGCTGTTGTTTCTGACGTTCACGCGAACTTTCCCGCCCTTCAGGCTGTTTTGACCCACGCGCGCCAGCAAGGTGCTAGAGAATTCTGGGATCTCGGGGACAGCGTTGGCTATAATCCATTCCCCAATAAGGTTATCAATGCTTTTCGTCGGTCTCAGGTAAAAAGTGTCTTGGGCAATTATGATCAAAAAGTTTTAGCGTTTCCTGTTCTGCAGAAGAAATGGCGCACCCAAAAAGCCCCCGCAAAATATTTTTCTTTCCGTTGGGCCTGCCGCTCCCTCAGCGAGCGTAATAAAAAGTATTTAAAAGCCCTTCCTGTCAGTCGCAGGATCTCACGCCAGGGGATACGGTTTTTACTGGTCCACGCGAGCCCGCTGGACATAGATGAGATCGTTGGTCCCCGGACGTCGATCAAGCGTTTGAAAGTTCTAGCAAAAGCGGCGCGCGCTGATATTGTTTTGTTCGGGCATTCTCATTATCGCTGGGATAAAACGATCATGAAGACTCGATTTCTTAATCCTGGAAGCGTGGGGCGGTCATTTAACGGCAAGCAAAAAGCGTCTTATATGATCTTAGATGTTCACCGCGGAAGAGTGGATGCGCAGCATTTTTGCCTAGCGTATGATGTTCGTCAGAATCTGGACGTTATGCGCACAAAGAAATTTCCTTCGCTTTTGATCGATTCGATCCGTTTAGGGCGCAGCATTGACGAGCTTGAAAAGCGCCGCCGCTCCTAATAGAACAGCATCATCTGCGAGTTTTGATGCGACAACAGGGCAGGGTTCTATCTTGTTGAAAAAGCGATCTGAGGCAACAGATCTTTTTATGATCGGCAGCATAAAATAGCCACAGGCTTCGATCAGTCCGCCGCCCAGCACGATCATTTCAGGGTCAAAGATGTGGCGCAAGCTGACGCATGCTTGACCGATCACCATCGATTTTTCTGTAAGGATCCTTTTTGTCGTTCGGTCATTGCGCTTAAGCGCTTCTTTAAGTACACCGCTTTTAATCACTCCAAATTTATTTTTGACTAATTTTTTAATGATCGTTTTTTGTCCCTCGCGTACCGCCTTGTGGATATCTCGCTCTATGGCCCATCGACTGGCAAGCGCTTCTAGGCAGCCGTGATGGCCGCAGCCGCATAAAGGGCCATTAAGCCGCAGGGTCATGTGGCCCAACTCTCCGGCTGCGCCATGCGCGCCGCTAAATAGTTGGTTGTTGATAATGATCCCGCCACCGATCCCTGTTCCTGGAAAAAGGCCGATCACATGACGCGCTTTTTTGGCAACGCCAAAATATTTTTCCCCTAGTGTTCCAAGATTAACGTCATTCTCAAGGAGGGTTTTGATATGAAAGCGCCGTTCTAAGATGCGCCCTAAGGCCACACCTGAAAGGCCTATATTGGGCGTTGTGATGATCTTTTTGCGCGTTGCATCCACAACGCCTGGGATGCCAATGCCGATACCTTTGATAGCTTTTCGCGGGACCCTTTTTTCTTCCAGGATCTCTTGGATAACGCCTGCGATAACACGGATGACTTGTGAGGAGTGCGCGTTTTTAGGGGAAGAAAGCTTTGTGCGGGTCAGGATCCTGCCTTGAGCGCTGATCAGCGCTCCCGCGATCTTTGTGCCACCGACATCGATACCAATAAAATAAGCATCTTTCATTGAAAACATTATAACATTTTTAAAAAAGCGTAGTATGTTTTCGTGAAAAATTAGGATGGAAAAACAAAGGGATTTCCGATACAATAGCACCATTCCTTATGATCAAAGACGTCACTATCCAATATCCATTAACATCGAAGAGCTTTTTGTGAGAGTATGACATCCGATCCAGGCACGATCATCCACGGCATTCCTTTTTTTACTGAAAACGACAGTTATCTTTTTAAGGAAGGCACGCATTTTCGGCTTTACGAAAAGCTTGGCGCGCATCTTATTGAGCACCAAGGACAAAAAGGCGTGCATTTTTCGGTCTGGGCCCCTAACGCGCACAGCGTTTTTGTCCAGGGCGACTTTAATCAATGGAGCAAGACAGCGCACCCTTTGGGTGTGCGCTGGGATTCTTCTGGCATCTGGGAAGGTTTTGTTCCCGGGCTGGATAAGGGCTGCACGTATAAATACCATATTGTTTCTAAATATAATAATTATCGCATTGATAAAGCGGATCCTTTTGCTTTTTACACGGAAGTTCCACCTAAGACCGCGTCCGTTGTTTGGGATCTGCAATATACATGGCACGATCAATCCTGGATGAAAAAACGCCAGCAGGCCAACAGCTTAAAAGCGCCTATCGCGGTTTATGAGATGCACTTCGGGTCCTGGAGGCGCGTTGTGGAAGAAAATAGCCGCTCTTTAAGTTATCGCGAGGCAGCCCAGCTGCTCGTTGAGCATATTCAGAAAATGGGATTTACTCATGTTGAGTTCTTGCCGCTTATGGAACACCCCTTTTATGGCTCTTGGGGGTATCAATCGTTAAGCTATTTCGCGCCGACCTCGCGCTATGGAGCTCCAGAAGATTTCATGTTCTTGGTGGATTGTTTACATCAGCATGATATTGGCGTCATTTTAGATTGGGTTCCTTCCCATTTCCCTTCGGATGCTCATGGACTTGTGTATTTTGACGGTACACATCTTTTTGAGCATGCGGATCCTAAAAAAGGTTTTCATCCTGATTGGAAGAGTTATATTTTTGACCATGGACGCAAAGAGGTCAGTGAATTTCTGATCTCAAGCGCGTTGTTTTGGCTGGATAAATATCATGTGGATGGGTTGCGCGTGGATGCGGTTGCTTCGATGCTGTACCTGGATTACTCTCGCTATGGGGGAGAGTGGGTCCCTAATCGTTATGGCGGACGGGAAAATCTAGAAGCCATTGATTTTATTAAAGCGTTAAATAAGACGGTATACGCGTCTTATCCCGACGTGCAAATGATCGCGGAAGAGTCGACTGCGTGGCCAGCGGTCTCAAGGCCTTTGTATGCCGGCGGCTTAGGCTTTGGAATGAAATGGAACATGGGGTGGATGCACGATGTGTTGCTGTATTTCTCTAAAGACCCGATCCACCGCAAGTATCATCATAATGATCTGACCTTTAGTTTTTTGTATACATTCACAGAAAACTTTGTATTATCGTTCTCTCACGATGAGGTCGTTCACGGAAAAGGATCCCTTTTAAGCAAGATGCCCGGCGATGATTGGCAAAAATTCGCGAACCTAAGGCTTCTTTATGGCTATATGTATGCGCATCCTGGGAAAAAACTTCTTTTTATGGGGGCTGAGATCGCGCAGCGCAGCGAATGGAACCATGATCAAAGCATGGACTGGCATTTACTGCAATATGCTCCGCATCAAGGGGTCTATAAATGGCTTCAAGACCTTAATACGCTTTATCGCAGGGAGCCAGCTCTTTATTTGCATGATTTTGAAACAAGCGGGTTTCGTTGGATCGACGGAGGGGATTGGCAGCAAAGCATTATAAGCTTTGCGCGGCAAGGAGAAAACACAGATGATAAGATCGTTATTGTCTGCAATTTTACGCCTCAGACGCGCTTTGGATATCGCGTTGGCGTTCCTGACGCGGGGCTGTGGGAAGAAGCCTTGAACAGCGATGCTAAGGAATATGGCGGCAGCGGTCAGGGAAATATGGGAGGTAGAAAAACAGATCCGATCAAAGCGCATGGGTTCCCGCAATCTTTGTCTTTAACCCTTCCTCCTTTAGGATTGCTTTTCTTAAAAAAGGTTCCTGAAGCAATACAAAATGACGAATGCGAAGATGTAAAACCCCTTGACGAAGGAAAGAATTCGCAAGAAAATAAAACGACTTCAGAAAAAGCGAAAGAATAGCGCACAAAAGGAGGTTGTTATGAAGCCAAAGATCATTGAAGCCGCAGGCAAGGTCTGGCGTGTTTTGGGAGAAAAAAAAGAGATCGAGATCGGACAGCTTCCGTGGTATGTGCGAGAAGAAGAATACGTGGTCTGGCAGGCCTTGGGCTGGCTTGCTCGTGAGGACAAGATCAATTATTTTAAACGTAACGGCGATGATCATATCGCGCTTGTTGATCGTGAGCTACAAATGTATAGAGGCCTTTACGGCGAGAAATCATACGGCTCTCAAGCCAGATCAGAAGAAAGGTTCTCCTGGAAGAAGCTGCTTGAAACCAGGATCTTTTAAGGTCATCAACAAAGCTCATCAAAGGAGCTTTTTGTGCATAAATTTATTTGTATCCACGGTCATTTTTATCAACCTCCTCGAGAAAATCCTTGGCTGGAAGAAGTCGAGAGGCAGGATTCTGCGTATCCTTTTCATGACTGGAATGAGCGCGTTACGTCCGAATGCTATTCCCGCAATGCGGCCTCCCGTATCTTGAACGCGCAAAAAAAGATCGTCAATATCGTTAATAACTATGCGCGTATCAGTTTTAATTTTGGGCCCACCTTGTTGTCTTGGATAGAAAAAAAAGACCCAGAGCTTTACGCGGATATTTTAAAGGCAGACAAGGAAAGCCGAGAACGATTTTCCGGACACGGCAGCGCACTAGCCCAAGTCTATAATCATATTATTTTACCTTTAGCTACAAGCGAGGATAAGAGAACGCAGATCTTTTGGGGAATAAAAGATTTTGAGCATCGTTTCCAACGCAAACCAGAAGGAATGTGGCTTTCTGAAACGGCTGTTGACCTGGAAAGCCTGGATATCATGGCAGAGTACGGTATCAAGTTCACCATCCTCGCTCCGCATCAGGCTAAGGCTGTGCGCAGTCTTGCCGGTGGACCATGGATCGATGTCAGCGGCCAGCGCGTAGATCCTAAGAAGCCGTATCTATGCCGTCTTCCTTCGGGCCGCAGCATTGCTTTATTTTTTTATGATGGGCCTATCGCCCGCGCCACCGCCTTTGAGGGCTTGTTGCGCAGCGGTGATGATTTTGTCCAGCGGCTAACCAATGCCTTTGATCATAACAGCTCTCAGGAAAATCAGCTGGTTCATATCGCGACGGATGGGGAGACGTATGGCCATCATCATCAGTTCGCGGATATGGCTCTCGCCTACGCGGTGAACAAAATTGAAAAAGAAGGTCTGGCGACCCTGACGGTTTATGGGGAGTACTTAGAGCGTTTTCCTGCTCAAGAAGAGGTTGAGATCTTCAAGAACAGCTCTTGGAGCTGCTGTCATGGAGTTGAACGGTGGCGCGCCGATTGCGGCTGTTCGATCGGAACGAATCCAAAGTGGAATCAAAAGTGGCGGGCTCCTTTGCGACAAGCGATGGATTGGCTGCAAAGTGAAGCCGTTAAGGTATATGCCCGTCATATGGGTGATTATACAGCTGATATCTGGAGCGCTCGCAATGATTATATTGAGGTCATGTTGGACCGTCAAGCCAAGGTGGTTGACCAGTTTGTTCAAGCGCATGTGAAGCGTCCTGTTTCTGATGAAGAGAAGGTCAAGATCTTAAAGCTGTTAGAGATGCAGCGCAACATGCAGCTTATGTATACCAGCTGTGGATGGTTCTTTGATGAGGTTTCGCGCATTGAACCGGTCCAGATCCTAAAATATGCCGCGCGCGTCATCCAGTTGATCCAAGAAGTAGACGGATTAGAAGCAGAACCGGGATTCCTTTCTTTGTTAGAAAAAGCTCTCAGTAATGATGATGAATATCATGACGCGCGTGAGATCTATACCGCCTTGGTGCGTCCGTCGATCGTGAGCTTGTTGCGTGTTGGCGCGCATTACGCGGTCGCCTCTTTGTTTGAAGATTATGCGAAGGAAACGCCGGTGTACTGTTATCAGGTCATCCGCGAGGATTATAAAAAGAGGGAAGCCAACCGTCTGAAGCTTTGTATTGGACGCGGCATTGTCCAATCCAATGTCACTTTAGAAAAAATGTCTGTTTTCTTTGTCGGTTTTCATATGGGCAGCCATAACGTCATCCGTGGCGTGCAGCGATTAGAGCAAGGAGATTATGCGCAAGCCGAGAAAGATATCATGGAGGCTTTTGATGCGAAAAAGATCCCTGACACAACGCGCTTGATCGAAAAATATTTTGGCCATGAAAATTACAGCATCCAACATCTTTTCCGCAACGAGCAGCAAAAGATCTTAGATGAGGTCCTCAAGACGACCATGGAGCAGATCGAAGGGACGTTCATGGACATCTACGATCAACACTATCCTTTGATGCAGATCCAGAAAGAATTGCCGGTTAAGCTTCCAAAAGTTCTGTCCACTGTTGTCGATTTTGTCTTGACCCATGAGATGTGCAAGGAGATCCAGAAAGAACCCCTGGACTTAAAGCGCATTCAAGTGCTTGCCTGGGAGCTGCGACGGTGGTCCTTTTCTCGCGATAGAGAAGAGGTATCTTTGATGACTACAGCCCGTCTGAATAAACTAATGACACAGCTTGCGAAAGACCCTGAAGATGTTATATTGATAGAGAATATTGTCGCGCTGCTAAACATTTTTAACACGTTAAAGTTCGATGTTACCCTGTGGAAGGCGCAGAACATCCTTTTTTATTTACGGCGCAAATATTATCTTGAGAAAAAGAGCAAAGCCCGACAGGGAGATCTGCGTAGTGACCGATGGGCCTCTGCCGTTGATCTTTTAGCAGAATTTTTAGGAGTAGCCATTACATAGTATCTTATGAACAAGAGAGCAAGTGGAATTTTATTGCATATCAGCTCCTTGCCTTCGCCGTTCGGTATCGGCGACCTTGGCCGGGAAGCCTATCGATTTGTTGATTTTTTAAAACAAGCTGGCCAGACCTACTGGCAGATCCTGCCGTTGAATCCTACGGATACCGCTTTGGGCAACTCTCCTTACAGTAGCTGCTCAGCTTTAGCGAGCAATACTTTGTTCATCAGCCCTGAACAGCTTGTGGAAGATGGTTTTGTGGAGGCGGATGGGATCGTCTGTGACCGAGCCGCGAACGATCAAAAGGTCGACTATCCTTTCGTCACTGCTTTAAAAGCGAAGATCCTGGAAAGAGCCTTTGTTTTTTCGCGAAAAAAGATCCTTTCCGATAAAGATTTTAAGAAATTTTGCGCCCATCAAGGGTCTTGGCTTGAAGATTACTGCTTATTCCTTGCCTTGAAAAGTCATTTTAGCGGGGCAGCGTGGACATCGTGGCCTGCGGATATCCGAAGCCGTCATGCCTCGGCGGTCGATCACTATAGTGCCTTATTAGAAGAGAAGATCCTCAAAGAGAAATTCTTCCAATATCTTTTTTATCGTCAATGGTCTGCGTTAAGAAAGTACGCTAACGCGAAAGATGTTGAAATTATTGGGGATCTCCCCATTTATGTTCAGCACGATAGTGTTGATGTTTGGGCTAGCCCAGAAAACTTTCAGCTTCAAGAAGATGGAAGTTTGAAATTTTTGGCCGGTGTCCCTCCCGATTATTTTAGCCAGACAGGACAACTGTGGGGTAATCCAGTTTACGATTGGGATGTTTTGCAGGAGACGGATTACGCCTGGTGGAAAGAACGGCTTAAGCATAATTTTGCCCTTTTTGATATTGTGCGTATTGATCATTTTCGAGGTTTCGTTGATTTTTGGCAGGTTCCCAGCACAGAGACAACAGCTGTGAATGGCACATGGGGACAGGCGCCGGCTGAAGATTTTTTTGATACCATGCTGAAAGCATTTAAGAAGTTCCCTATTATTGCTGAGGACCTGGGTTTTTTATCGGACGACGTTAAGCAATTCATCAAAGAGTCAGGATTTCCAGGAATGAAGATCCTGCTTTTTGCGTTCGACAGCGATGATGACAATCCATATTTGCCGCACAACCATATCAAGAATTGCATTGTGTATACAGGTACTCACGATAACAATACCACCAAGGGATGGTTCGCCCAGGAAGCCACTGATAAGATCAAGCAGAAAATGACGGAAGTCTTAGGCGCCGAGCCGACGCGCGATAACGTTTCTTGGCAACTTGTGACCCTTGCCATGCGTTCCGTCGCTAATACGGTCATTATCCCCATGCAGGACCTTTTAGACCTGGATGAAACATGCCGCATGAACATCCCCGGCACGGCCCAAGGGAACTGGCAGTGGCGCATGGTCGCATCACAGAACAGCCCCTCTCTTGCCCAGAAATTCCTGAAATTAACGCAAAAAACAAATCGATGACAACACTTCTTGACGCTTTATTGAAGAAAAAGCTTGTCGCGGCCGAGAATATCGAGGACGCGAAAGCGCGACAGATCGGCGCTAAAAAGCCATTGCACGAGCTGTTGGTTGAAATGGAGTTCATCAGCGAAGAAGCCTTGATGCAAACAGCGTCTGAAGTCTTCAAGCTCCCCATTGCAAGCCTTGCCCAGGAAAAGGTTGATGAAGCGGTCCTTAAAGAGATCCCAAGCGAGAAAGCAAAGCAGTACGGTGTTTTTCCTTTGCGCTTTGAGGACAACAGCCTTGTTGTTGCCATGAGCAACCCGCAGGACATCGTCGCGCTCGATCACTTGAGCATGCTCGTAAATCGTAAGATCAAGCCGGTCTTAGCTCGCAAGAGCGAGATCGCGAGCTTTGTCGAGCGATATTACCTTCTCGATGATTCCGTATATGACCTGGTCAAAAGCATAACGGATGAGAGCAAGGTGGAAGTGATCAAAGACAACGAGGATTCCCTTAAAAAAACACACGATGTTTCCATTTTGATGGACGGTGATCATTCCCCGGCCGTGAAGCTTGTTAATCTTATTTTAGCTGATGCCATTCGATCGCGCGCCAGCGATATTCATATTGAACCTTTTGAACGCTTTGTAGAGGTCCGCTATCGCATTGATGGAAATTTGCGCAATATCATGAAAGTTCCAGCAGACCTTTGTCCTTATTTGATCGTGCGATTGAAGATCTTAACGGAGCTCGATATCTCTGAGACACGCAAAACCCAGGATGGCCGCTGTAGCGTTTTGATCAACGGGCGGAAAGTGGATCTGCGCATTTCGGTGATCCCAACATTTTTTGGGGAAAAAATGGTTTTACGTTTGCTGGATAAAAAAGAAGCCCAGATCGATCTGGACAGTCTTGGTTTTTATGAGGATGACTTAAAGATCATCCGCCAAACGATCCGCAAGCCCCAAGGAATGGTCTTGGTTACTGGCCCTACGGGATCAGGAAAAACATCGACGTTGTATGCGGCCCTGAGCCATATTAAAAACGAGACCAAGAATATTGTCACGATAGAAGACCCTGTGGAGTATTTGATCGACGGGATAAGCCAGATCCAGGTGAACGCGGTCAAGAATGTTACTTTCGCTAATGGGCTGCGCAGTATTTTAAGGCAAGATCCGAACATCATTCTCGTAGGAGAGATCCGAGACCTGGAAACTGCCGAGATCGCGTTTCGGGCGTCTCTTACGGGACATCTTGTGCTCTCCACAGTTCACACGAACAACGCTTTGGCGACCATTGTGCGCTTGTTAGATATTGGCTTGGAGCCTTATTTGATAGGGTCTTCGTTGATCTTGATCGTGGCTCAGCGCCTTGTTCGCACAATATGCCCTTATTGCAAAGATGAAGTGACAAACCTTGAACAGCGGCAACAGCTTCAGGAAAAGTTCGGCCTTTTTATCCAAAAGAACAAGATCGAAAAACTTTTTTACGGTAAAGGATGCGAGCGCTGTTGCTATACGGGATTTTTAGGGCGTACTGCTATCGGTGAGATCTTAAGGATCGATGAAAGATTAAGCGACTTGATCTCAAGGAGCGCGCCTCAAGCGGAAATGTTAAAAGTGGCCCAAGAGGCGGGTTTGCGCACGCTTGCTGATTCAGGGATCCGCAAGATCTTGGAGGGCGTGACGACGATCGAAGAGGTTGAAGGTGTTTGTGATATGCCCGATGAGGATGTTGTGACAGCCCCGCTCCAAGATATTCCCCAACAGCAAGAGGTCAATGAAGTGACAGGGGGCTTGCGCAGGGCGCTGAACAAGCGGTTTACGATCCTTATCGTTGATGACGAAGAGGATATCCGTCGGGTTTTGCGTATGAGGCTGGTCAAAGAAGGCTATGATGTGATTGAAGCCTGTAATGGCGAACAAGGCATTAAAGCAGCTTATCAAAATAAACCAAGCCTGATCTTGATGGATATCATGATGCCGGTCTTAGATGGCGTTTCCGCCACTTTAAAGATCAAAACGCATTTGGAAACCGCGTCCATTCCTGTCGTTATGCTGACAGCGAAAACAGATAGCGCGAGCGAAATTGAAAGCTTGGATGCCGGCGCTGATGACTATGTTTGCAAGCCTTTTGACCCGGAGAAACTTTTGGCTAGGATCCGGATGTTGTTAAAACGACGTTCATAGCTAGAATCTAAAAATATGTTGCCTGCCCAACAGCCTAAGATCAAAACTATTATCTCTTCGCGATTACTCTTAGGATATGTCGCTATTTTCATCCTTATTCTTGTCAGCGGGATGATCGGCACGCATTTTCTTTTCCAGCAGTCCAAGAGAGAGCTTAAGGAAGACGTGAAGACATCTGTTTATGCGCTTCAACAGCTTATCGAGCGCGAAATGAGTAGCGTTAACAAGATGGCAAAAGTGTTGTCGACATCTCCCGGAGTTGTCGCGGCCTTAAGCGGGGACCCTTCAGGCATTGAGTTAGTCAACAAGGTTTTGGATCGATACGCGGAAGGGATCGATTCTGCCGTATGTTATGTCATGGATCCTCAGGGTGATGTGGTCGCTTCTTCGAACCGCGATCAAGAGGATAGCTTTGTGGGGCAGAATTATTCTTTTCGTCGCTATTTTCAAGACGCTTTGCAGGGCCGCCAGGGACAGTATTTTCTGGTTGGAAAAACATCCCATAAGAAAGGTTATTACGCGTCCGCGCCTGTTTATGATCAAGCAGGGGTACTGCTTGGCGTTGCTGTTGCCAAGAAAGATGCGGACGTTTTGATCACAGACTTCAAGAAATTTCCCCATAGTTTTCTCCTTGATCCGCAAGGAACTGTTTTCTTTGCGAGCACAGAGGAAAAAGACCCAGCGACCATTGACTTTATTGCGAAAGAGATCATCACCAGAAAGCGCGTGGAATCCCGATCTGTTTTTAGCGTTCCGGGCGACCTCTTTCAAGATGGCCGAGACGCCCTTTTTGAACGTCGACATCATTTTGCCTATGCGGTGCCAACAAGTCTTCAGGAGTGGACAATTTTACGCGTTCTTTCCGCGCATCGTTCACAGTTCTATAAATTTTTTGGGATCATTGTAACTTTTTTGGCGTGTAGTCTTTTGCTGGTCTCAACGCTGTTTGTTTTTGTTCATCAAAAGACAAGCCAAAACGATCAATTATTGGCTTCTGTGGTCGCCTCTTCTGATGATGCGATCATTGTGAAAACTCTAGAAGGAGAGATCATACGCTGGAACAAGGGCGCAGAGAAAATGTATGGGTATCAGCAGCACGAAGTTGTTGGGAAAAATATTTCTTTGATCATCCCTGCGGAAAAAAGTCGGGAAGCGCTTGATATTGTGGCCCGGATACAACAAGGGAAGGCAGTCGAGCATTTTGAAACAGAGCGGGTATGCAAAAATGGTCAGCGGATCAATGTCTCGTTGACCATCTCACCTATCAAGGATCATAAAGGCAATGTTGTCGGCGCCTCAGCGATCGGACGCAATATCACAGAGCAAAAGCGTGCTGAAAAAGAGCTCAAGGAAGCCCAAGCGGCCTTGAAGACAAAAGCGGAAGGATTAGAAAAGACAAACGACGCTATTCGGGCCCTTTACAAAGAGATCGCTGAAAAAACAGCTCGCCTAGAAGCCTCGCAAAAAGAGATCTTAAAAGCAAAAGATATCGCAGAGCGTATCTATAAAGTCGTTCCAAGCGCGATCTTCACCGTTGACAAGGACCGGCGTATCACAAGCTGGAACAACAAGGCCGCAGAGCTAACAGGCTATGGCGAAGAAGAAGCGCTTGGCAGAGAATGCACATTATTTTGTGAGCAGCCTTGCAAGACAGGTTGCGGACTTTATGATGATGTACGTGAAAAGCCGATCGTTCAAGCACAGGCTTTTATTCGCCGTAAGGACGGGGCAATGCGTACGATCCTAAAGAATGCCGATCTGCTTAAAGATCTGGATGGAAAGATCGTTGGAGGCGTGGAAAGCTTTGAAGATATCACAGAACGTTTTCTCGCGGAACAAAAGATCAAAGAAAGCGAAGAGAAATACAGGCACTTGGTTGAAAATGCTAACAGTATCATTTTACGCTTGGACAGCGCGGGCAAGATCATTTTCTTTAACGAGTATGCAGAAAAATTCTTTGGATTTTCTGAACAAGAGGTATTAGGCCGCTATGTGACAGAAACGATCGTTCCAGCGATCGATTCTCAGGGGATTGATACCGCGTCTTTGATCCAAGAGATCGTTGAGAATCCTAGCGACTATGAAACGAATGAAAACGAGAATATTTGCAAAGATGGTCGTCGTGTTTGGATCCGCTGGTCCAACAGGGTTGTCCTGAACGAAAAAACAGGGGCCAAGGAGCTTTTGTCTGTTGGAAGCGATATGACGCAGATCAGAAAAGCCCAGGAGCAACTCTATCGACTTTCTCGGGCTGTCGAATACAGCCCAGCGACCGTTGTTATAACAGATATTCATGGCAACATCGAATATGTCAATCCCAAGTTCTCGCAGGCGACAGGATATACTTTTGAAGAAGCCATAGGTCAAAACCCACGCATCTTGAGGTCTGGAGAACATGGAATAGAATTTTATAAGAATTTATGGGAAACGATCCTTCGCGGCGAGGAATGGCGAGGTCAGTTCTCTAATAAGAAAAAGAACGGAGAGATCTTTTATGAGGACGCCTCGATCTCAGCCGTTAAAGACGACAAAGGAAGGATCATTAATTTTATTGCTGTGAAAGAAGATGTTACGGAAAAACGCCATAACGAAGAAAAAGCTAAAGAAGCGATGCGCATTAAAAGTGATTTTATTTCAGTTGTTTCTCACGAACTGAGAACCCCGTTGACAGCTATCAAAGAGGGGATCTCTATCGTCGCAGATGGTGTCACAGGAGATGTGAATAAAGATCAGCAGGAATTCTTGGATGTTGCCAAGCGCAATGTCGATCGTTTGTCGCGGTTGATCAACGATGTTTTGGATTTTCAGAAGCTGGATGCTCAGCAAATGACGTTTGAGCTTTTACCTCATAGCCTCAATGATGTCGCGCAAGAAGTTGTTGCGACAATGAAGCAGGTGGCTGAAAAAGAAGGGGTGGACCTGAGCGTTGATGTCGGGATAGATCTTCCCGCCATAAGGTTTGACAAGGACCGCATTACTCAGGTGTTAACGAACTTAGTGAACAACGCGATCAAGTACGCGCCTGGAAAGCCGGTGGTGATCGAGACTTCTCGCCAGAAGAATACGGTTACGGTTGCGGTCGTTGATCATGGCGATGGTATCAAGGAAGAGGATATGGACAAGCTATTCCAGACATTCAGCCAATTGCAAAAAGGAAAAGAGCGCAAAACAGGTAGTACAGGGCTGGGTCTTGCGATCTGCAAGAAGATCATTGAGCAGCACAGCGGAAAGATCTGGGTGGAGTCTGAGCCCGGCCGAGGCAGTCGATTTGCTTTCTTGTTACCGATCGAGGAGCGGCGTAAACGCTAGCGCGTGCGCGGCAAGGAGGAAGTCATGGCAAAAAAAATCTTGATTGTCGACGATGAGCCTGATATCGTAAAAGTCGTAAGCTTCCGCCTGAAGAAAGAAGGGTATGACGTTGAGGCGGCTGTGGATGGACAGCAAGGTTTGGACATGGCCTTTAATATTCATCCGGATCTGATCTTGCTAGATGTCACCTTGCCCAAGATGAATGGTTATGAAGTGTGCAGGCGCTTGAAAGCAGATGCGGAGCTCAAAGATATACCTGTTGTATTTATGACCGCGAGCCTTGCGACGGGTGGTTTTGCGGAGAATTTTCCTTCAACCGGTGCCCAAGGATATATTTTTAAGCCTTTTGATTATGAAAAGTTGTTAGCGGAAATCCATAAATTTTTATCATAAGAGGGGTCTATGGAGACAAAAAAGATCGTTGTGATCGAAGATGATGATTCCATTCAAAAAGTGTTACGGGCACGCCTAGAGAAGTCTGGCTACCAGGTTGCCGTTGCTTCAACGGGGGGCGACGGGTTAAAAGCGGTGCGCGAGACAAGGCCGCATGTTATTATCCTCGATGTTATGTTGCCGGACGCTAATGGTTTTGATGTTTGCCAGCAGATCAAGGAAATGGATGAGCTTTTCAAGGTGATCATCTATACCGGAAAGCTAGAAGCTGTTGATGCGCGGCGCGCGCGTCAGGTCGGGGCGGATGATTTTACCGTTAAGACCATGGATTTTAAGTATTTACTGGAATCGATCGCAAAGTTAACCGCGTAAATGATCAAAAAGGCTCTTGGGCATGCAACGCGCCAGGGCCTTTTCCATTTGTTATGCTGTACTCATTCATAAAAGTCTTTTGTGTTGTTTCTTTCGCTGTTCTTGCGGGATCAGGATGCGACCTGATCTATGGTGTGTTGCAAAAGGAAGGGGCGCAGGAAAAAAAGATCTTAGGAGAAGTGATCCCCTCCGTGGCCAATGAAAAAGTTGAATTGTTACAAAAGCTTTTGTTGATACACGGTGCGAACCCAGGCAAGATCGATGGCAAACTTGGCGCTCAGGCGCGCCAGGCGATCGCGAGATTCCAAGAGCAGAGCGGCCTGCCGGTTTCGCGCTTTGTGGACCAGAAGACCTGGCAAGCGCTCAATGTTTTCAGCGCCACAGGCCTTGTAACAAACGGCAGTGTTGATTTTGCGGTGGCTCAAGAAGCTTTGCGCGCGGCAGGATTCTATGCAGGAGCGATCGACGGCCGTTCTGGCCCAAAGACGATCAAGGCTATTAAGGATTTTCAGAAGTCCCGCGGATTGATTGTTGATGGACGTGTTGGCAGGAAAACATTATCGGCCCTCAATGATGTTTTATTGCTACGTCATAAGTAATTGTTCCTTGTGCGGACATTTTAAAGATTCTATAATACAGCTACTTTTTTATTACACTATTAATTAAAGGACTAACTGTGAATAATTACGATGGTGTCATTTTTGATCTCGATGGAGTGGTTACTAAAACAGCCATGGCGCATGCGCTCTCCTGGAAGGAAATGTTCGACGAGTATTTGTTGATGCGCCAACAGCGTGATGGAGAAAAATTCAAAGAGTTTACCTATGAGCATGATTATCGGCTTTTTGTGGATGGCAGGCCTCGATATAAAGGGGTTGAGAATTTCTTGAGATCTCGCAATATTCATCTGTCGATGGGGCACAAGGATGATCAGGTTGGGCAAGAAACGATCTATGGCCTTGGCAATGAAAAAGACGCGCGTTTTAAAAGGATATTAGAAGAGCGCGGCATTGATGTGTACACCTCGACAGTCACTCTGATCAAAAACCTTAAACAACATCGTGTCCGTGTGGCCGTTGCTTCTTCTAGCAAGAACTGCGGGCCTATTTTGAAAAAAACAGGACTGGAAGAGCTTTTTGAAGCACGGATCGACGGCGTTGTTTCAGCTGAGTTAGGACTTAAGGGTAAACCAGAAAGCGATATTTTCTTAACAGCCGCGCAACGCATTCATTGTCGACCAGAGCGTTCTGTTGTCGTTGAAGATGCTGTGGCGGGTGTCCAGGCCGGTAAGAAAGGAAGTTTTGCCCTTGTGATCGGCGTTGCCCGCGAAGGAAACGCCAGAGAGCTGACAGAGGCTGGGGCGGACGTTGTTGTGGAAGATTTTTTAGGTGTTGGGGCAGAGATCATAGACACTTGGATCCAAGAAAAAGCAGAAAGGGTAAATTCCTGTGACCGCGCATAGAACAACGAGCGATGTTTTTATCGTTGATGGCTTGCGAACGCCTATTGGCAGCAGCCATAAAAGTTTAAAAGATTTCTCAGCTGCTGACCTGGCTGCTTCTGTGCTCAAGGAATTCATTCATCGCTATCCGTCCGTTTGTCAGCATGTTGATGGGGTCTTTTTAGGGAATACGGTTTCAGCTGGAACAGGGCAGAACGTTGCTCGTCAGGCCATTATTTTTTCTGGGCTGTCGCCGCGCGTTCCAGGAACGGTTGTTAATAGTGTTTGCGGATCGGGATTAGAGTCTATTATTTTGGGATGCCGCACGATGTTGTGCAATGAAGCGCAGATCATATGCGCAGGCGGGACAGAGAGCGCGACCCATAGCCCTAAGATCCTTGTTGCCGACAATCAGGAGCCGATCGAAAGTTTGATCTGCGATGGGCTTTGGTGCGCGATGAGCGGAAAGCATATGGGTCATATCGCTGAAAATTTAGCGCTCCAATATCAGATATCCGCGGAAGCGCAAAATCAATTCGCTTATGAAAGCCATGTCAAGGCTGTCAATGCGCAGCGTGAAGGCAAATTTAAAGAGGAGATCGTTGTTGTGCCCAAGAAGGATGGAAGCCTTGTTGATAAAGATGACCGGCCACGTCACAACATTAGTCTTGATCGAATGGAAAAGCTTCCGGCCGCCTTTCAATCCGACGGTACGGTCACAGCCGGTAATGCTTCCGCTCCTGGCGATGCGGCGGCCTTGACGCTTCTTATCAGCGGTCAAGGGCTGAAAAAATATCCTGAGCTAAAACCTAAAGCAAGGATTTTGTCTTATGCGACCGTTGGAATAGAGCCTCATCAGTGCTTTGAGGCCGGTGTTCTAGCCGTTAGAGACTGCTTGTCTGTTGCAGGCGTTTCGCTGTCAGATGTTGATCTGTTTGAGATTGGTGAATCATTTGCCGCTCAAGCCGTTTGGACCAAAGAACAGCTTGGGCTTTCGAAAGAAAAGGTCAACATCTATGGCGGAGATATCGCCTTAGGACATCCTTTGGGGTCTACGAGCGCAAGGCTTCTTGTGACATTGATGCACGCTTTGGGTCGTGAAAAGAAAAGATATGGGCTTGCGGTTATGTGTTTTGGGTCCGGCGGCGCCACAAGCATGCTGATCGAGCGCTTATAAGAAAGTCCTTACAAGACGCGCGATCGCTAATGATGAAGTCAATCCTGGCGATTCGATCCCGATCAAGTTAATAAAATCCTTAAATCCTTTTTTAGATTCTTCCTGGATCACAAAATCGCTGAAGTCTACTCCTGGCGCCTGCAATTTAGCGCGCATACCAGCCGTATCCGGCACAAGGTCTTCAAGGGTCAGTCGAGGCAGAAAACGACTGACAGAATCACAGAAGATCTTCTTGTCATTTTCATCTACGGAATAATCAATATCCTCTGTGTAATGTGCATCAGGCCCTAAGCGCAAGCCTCCAGCTAGATCGGGTGTGATGTGAATGCCAAGGTCTGTTTTGCTAGCTGGCGGGTATACAGGATGTGTGATGTTGAATTTTTGTGGATGGCTGATGCGAAAATATTGCCCCTTGCTCCAGTGTAGTTTGTATCCGCATGCTGCGATGTCAAATCCGGCCATGGCCGCAACGCGGTCTGCGCGCAATCCCGCGGCATTGATAACAATAGATGTTTCAAAAGAGAACAGGTCTCCATCCGGCTCTTTGACGGTGATCCGGTATCCTGTGTTTTTCTTTGAGATCTCAACAACTTCAACATTAAAAGCGAATTCTGTCCCCTGACGCTTGGCGTTCTCGTATAGAGTTTTCATAAATTGATGTGAGTCTAAGATCCCTGTGTCCTCAGACCAAAGGGCTTCTTGCGCGCGAATATCCGGTTCAAGATGTTGCAATTCCTTCTGAGAAAGAAAGTGCAGGCGTGTAACGCCGCTTTCCAGGGCATTTTTCTGGATCGCATGGATTTTGGCGGCTTCTTCATGATTGCAGGCGACTAAGATCTTTCCTGTTTTTTTATGAGGGATCGCGTGTTCTGCGCAGAAAGCGTACAAAAGATCTTTTCCTTGGATGCATAGCTTTGCCTTCAGGGAGTCCTTGGGATAATAGAGCCCGGCATGGATCACTTCCGAATTCCGCGAAGAAGTCTCTCGGCCAAACGCGTCGTGTTGCTCAACGACGAGAATGTCGCGATATTCTCGTGATAGATAAGCGCCGATCGCTAACCCGCAAACACCAGCGCCAATAATAGTAATGTTGGTTTTTTCCATAGGTTTTGATATCAGGCATTATTGTACACAGCCCGCCAGAAGAAATCTATAGCGATTTTACATTAGAAAATCTTAAAACCTTATGATACGATGAAGAAAATTTGATCATAGAAGGAGGGGCCATGCTCTCTGAGCACCATATTAGAAATGACGCGTTACGTCGGATCGCTATCCAAATGATGATCGCAGCGCGCACAGCCCCCAAAGGGCGAGGCGCGGATACCTTTATTTTTTATATTGCGGAAGAAAAAGATATAAAAAAGATATCCGATCGAATGCGCAGCATCGGACAGCAGCAAGATCTTCCCGCTTTTGTCAGGGACGCGGAAAATATCTTGATGGCGCCTGTCATGCTTTTGCTCGGGACGATGATCAAACCTTTAGGCTTGAAGAAGTGCGGGATGTGCGGATTTGCGAATTGCGCTGAAAAAGATAAGCATAAAAACATTCCATGTGTCTTTAACACAGGGGATCTGGGTATTGCTATCGGTTCGGCAGTGAGTGTTGCCGCTGATCATCGCGCGGATAACCGTGTGATGTATACAGCAGGCCAGGCGGCCCTTGAACTTGGACTGTTGGGCAGCGATGTGAAGATCGCCTACGCGATCGCCTTAACTGCGATGTCAAAAAATCCGTTCTTTGATCGACCATTATAAAATGTAGCGTCGGGGAAGGCTATTCGCCCAAGAGCGATCTGATCTTTTCCAGTAACAGCGATAGATCAAGGGGTTTGACTAGATAGGCATCCGCCCCAACATCCTGGCCGATCTGTTTGTCTTGGTCGCTATCGCGTGATGTCAGCATGATGATCGGGATATTCTTGTGCTTAAGATCATTTTTAAGAAGCTGGCATAAATTGTATCCATTAATGATCGGCATCATGACATCTAGGATGATCAGGTCGGGGCATGATTTCATGGCTTTTTGTAGGCCATCGGCTGCCTGTGTCGCGGCAAGGACGTCGTAGCCGTTTTCTGGAAGTTTTTTATCAAGTATTTTGATCTGAGCGGGGTCATCATCTATGACAAGGATGACTTTTTTCTTGCTTTTTCTTAGCATGAGCGTATTGTATAGCGATTTAAGAGGTGTTTCAAATAAAATTTGGCCTATCAATAAAAACATTTTTATTAATATTGTTTATGCTACAATAATTTTTTATTTAAGGATTTGCTATGATCAATCAAAAGAAAACACCTGCTAAAAGCGTTTTGCGCATCAGCCAAGCTCAGGAAACCGATGTTTTGCGCAAGATCGTTGAGCTGACATCCTCAGGCCTTGAGCTTTCCTTGATCTTGTCGGAAGTCGTTAAGATCGTCAACGAGATCACGGTCTGTGATTCGGTCTTTGTTTATCTGGTCGATAACAAAGAAAAAGACCTTGTTCTCATGGCATCCAAAACCCCACATCTTAAAGAGCTTGGAAAGATCGTTCTAAAGATCGGAGAAGGGATCACGGGCTGGGTCGCTAGAGAAGGCCGGATTGTGAATATTAAAGAAGGCGCTTATAAAGATAAGCGTTTTAAGAGTTTTGATGTTTTGCCGGAGGATAAGTACGAGTCATTTTTGTCCGTCCCGATCGTTTATCGGACAAAAGTTACAGGGGTTTTGAATATTCAGCATAAAAAACCTTATTTGTATGCCCCGAAAACTGTTAATTTGTTGGCGATGATCGCCAAACAAGTCAGCGGGGTCATTGAGAACGCACGGTTGTATGATGAGACCAAGAAAAAAGCTGCTCAGTTCGATAAGCTGATCCAGGTAAGCCAGTCGATCACCTCAGAAAATTATTTAGATGAGATCCTCAACCTGATCGTCGTTGTGACGGCGGAAATGCTGAATTCCAAGATCTGCTCGATCATGCTGCTGGACGATAAGGGAAAAGAACTCGCGATCAAGGCGACGCAAAGCCTGAACGAAGATTATAAGAAAAAGCCAAATATCAAGGTTGATCAAAGCTTAAGCGGAGAAGTTGTCAAAACACGCACGCCTATTGTTGTTTTTGACGTGCGTCTCGAGGAGCGCTATGCCTATCGCGATCTCGCGATCAAAGAAGGCCTAAGCTCTATGCTCTCTGTGCCTATGATCGTAAAAGATAGGATCATCGGCATCATCAATGTTTACACCAAAGAACCGCATGAATTTTCACAAGAAGAGATCAATGTTTTGCAAATGGTTTCCAATCAGGCCGCTATCGCGGTCGAGAACACCAAGCTCATGGAGGAGACCTTAAAGGCCAAGGAGGCGCTAGAAACACGTAAGCTTGTTGAACGCGCCAAGGGCATTCTGATGAGATTGCAAAACCTCAGCGAAGAATCCGCGCACAAGCTGATCCACAAGAAAAGCATGGATTCATGTAAAACCATGAAAGATGTCGCTGAATCTATTATCTTGATGGATGATCTGAACCGAAAATAGCAGACGCTTGATCGTTTGCCCTAATCTTTATGATCAAAAAAAGTTTTCGTCATCATGTCATGATCTTCTTGGCTGTGGGGATCATCTTTGTCATGGCCCTTAGTGAATTCTTTATCTATCGCTTCGCCCTTGAAAAACAATTTGATCAGCTAAAAGAAAAACTTCAAGCCGTTGTCCAGACAGCGTCTTTGATGATCGATCCCACCTTGATCGCTCAAGTGCCGTTGACCCCTGATGGGGCTGGAACTCCTCCATATCAGGCGCTTGCCGTTCAGCTGCAAAAGATCCAGGAAGCCAATCCTTTTTTAACGGATATCTATATCTTAAGGAAAACAGAAAAGCCAGGCATTTGGGAGTTTGTTGTGAATGTGGTTGCTGCTGGCATCAAAGGAGGCCAAGCGCCTATTCAGGCGCATCCAGGCCAGAAGTATGATGCCTCACGCTTTCCTGAGATGATACGTTCTTTTAAGGTCGCGACAACAGATCAACAGTTGATAAAAGATGAATGGGGTACGACGTTATCAGGTTATGCCCCCATTATGGATCATAAAGGGAATTCTTTTGCGGTCTTGGGCATTGATATTTCCGCGCAAGAAGTGTACGACATCCAGCGACAAGTTCATTGGCGGGCGATCCTTGTTTTCTTGATGGGTATGGCCTTGGCGATCATTTTAGGGTGGATGATCGCCGGGCGTGTTACCTCGCGGATCAATAAGTTAGCCGAAGGAACGCAGCATCTTTCTTGTGATGATCTGGATTTTCGTGTTCAGGTGCAGGGACAGGATGAGATCGCAGAACTCGCGCGGTCTTTTAATGTGATGGCCGCAGGATTAAAAGATGCTCGGCAGCGCTTGCGGGAATATTTTTGTTGTGTCGTTCAGTCTTTGGTCAAGGCCCTGGAAGCCAAGGATGCTTATACTAGCGGCCACTCAGAGCGTGTCGCCATGTATGCCAAGCAGATCGCTGTTGCCATGGATTTCTCTGAGGAAAAGGCAGACCTTTTGTTTCGTGTTGCCCAGCTTCATGATATTGGCAAGCTTAGCGTTCCTCAAGAGATCCTCAACAAAAAAGAAAGATTAACCGATGAAGAGTGGGCTATTATTCGTCAACATCCTTTATCTGGAAGCAAGGTTGTTGAGCCTATCTTTCCCGATGCGCAGACGCTCTCTGTCGTGCGCTCACATCACGAACGCTTTGATGGCAAGGGTTATCCAGATGGCGTTAAGGGAAGCCAGATCCCTTTGTTCGCGCAGATTGTCGCTGTTGCTGATGCCTACGATGCCATGACATCTAATCGAGCGTATCGTCAGGCGTTGTCTTCTCAAGCTGTTCAAGATGAGCTGCTGCGTGGCTGCGGGACACAATTTAATGGGGATATCGTTAAGGTCTTTTTAAAAATTATCGATCAAAGTTGATTTGCGTTCTTAATGGCGGATCGCTTCGCCTTAGCGTGATCACGTTCAGGTTTTTTGATCTCTTCCGTCGATTAAACTATCAGCTGTTTGAAAAGTTTTAATACACGGATCTTCCAAGAAAAATTTTTATTGACAAAGTAAAGAGCGAATTGTATATTTGTACCAACAAGTAGGGCAACGAAGTCCTCTTAGACCTAATGAAGGGTTTAAGAGGTTTTATTTTACGGGCACAGAAGTCCGGCATCTCGGGAACCGAGTTGTCGGATTTTTTTATGCTTCAAAGGTGGGCAATGAAGTCCTCAAGATAAGGCCAAAGAAGGCAAGAACTTAGCTTGAGGATTTTTTCTTTTAGAAAAAATCCTCTCCAATCAAAGGAGGAGGTTATGTGGCGAAGATTTTTCTCGGCTGTTAGGATTATAGGGTTGGTTATGCTGGGGCTTATGGCTTTACCAAGCCATAGCTTTGCTGAAGAGCCCGTTGCATGGGCAAGTCAGGTCGGATTGGATACTGTCTGGGTGTTGATCGCCGCGTTCTTGGTTTTTTTCATGCAAGCGGGCTTTGGGATGGTAGAGGCCGGCTTTATCAGAGCCAAGAATACGTGCAATATCTTGACGAAAAACTTTTTGGATTTTTGTATGGCGTCGTTAGGTTTTTTTATTTTTGGCTACGCCATCATGTTCGGTCCAGGCAACGGCTTCATGGGGTTCAAGGGATGGTTTTTGGTGGGTGCTGAATCCGCTTCAAGCGTTCCCTTGTTCGCCTTTTGGTTGTTTCAAGCTGCTTTCTGCGGAGCTGCAGCCACGATCGTGGCTGGAGGCATGGCAGAGCGCATGAAATTTCAAGCTTACCTTATTTACTCGTTTGTGATCTCTGCCTTGATATATCCTATCATTGGTCATTGGGTTTGGGGTGGTGGATGGCTTGCTAAATTAGGTTTTATGGATTTCGCTGGCTCAACGGTTGTTCATGCCGTTGGTGGTTTTGCTGCCCTGATAGGAACGATCATTCTAAAACCAAGAACAGGCAAGTACAATCCGGATGGATCTGCAAATGCTATTGCCGGCCATAATATTCCTCTCGCTTCTTTAGGGGTCTTTATCTTGTGGTTTGGCTGGTTTGGTTTCAATCCAGGATCTACGTTAAGCGTTGGGGATGGAGAGCTGATCGGACGCGTCGCGATCAATACCAATTTAGCCGCGGCAACCGGAGGCATTATGGCTATGCTGATGGTTTGGAAGATGTTTGGAAAGCCTGATCTTTCGATGGCCATGAACGGTGCTTTGGCAGGATTGGTGGCTGTGACCGCTCCTTGCGCTTTTATCGATCCTTGGGCCGCTATCGTGATCGGAGGAGTAGGCGGGCTTATCGTTGTTTTAGGGGTTGTGATCCTTGACAAGCTTCAGATCGATGATCCGGTCGGTGCTGTTCCCGTCCATGGTCTTAATGGTGTTTGGGGCACGCTTTCCATCGGTATTTTTGGTAAGGCAGCCTTGGGAGTTCCTTCCAGCGGCCTTTTGTATGGCGGAGGATTTTCTCAGCTTGGGATCCAGCTGTTAGGTGTTTTGGCTGCTGTTAGCTTTGTTGTTGTCACGATGGGACTTCTTTTTAAGATCGTTGATGCTACGATCGGGCTTCGTGTTTCGAAGGAAGAAGAATTCAAGGGTTTGGATATCGGAGAACATGGAATGGAATCTTACTCTGGCTTTCAAGTCTTTACGACCCAATAAGCCGGAGATCGGAGGTTAATATGAAATTAATTATCGCAATGATCCAACCGCACAAATTGCCTGATGTCAAAAAAGCGCTGTTTGATGCACAAGTTCACAAAATGACGGTCACCAATGTGTTGGGATGCGGTCAGCAAAAAGGTTATAGTGAGACATATCGTGGCGTTATTCACGAGATCAATCTTCTGAAAAAAGTACGCCTTGAGATCGCAGTAAATGAAGACTTTGTAGAACCCACAATTAACGCTATAATGAAAGGTGCTCGTAGCGGTAATGTGGGCGATGGCAAGGTGTTTGTCCTGGACTTGCCCCGCTGTATTCGCATCAGGACTGGGGAAGAAGGAAGGGAAGCCATCGGATAACCTTTGATCATGATCATCCTAAGGAGGAAAGGGCAATGAAAGAAAAATTAGAAAAAGGACAAGGGAAAGAGCTCCAGGACTTGTACGGAGAGAATGTTTTCAGCCTGAAAGTAATGCGTAATTATCTTTCAGAGCCGGCCTACAAGTCTTTAAGCACGACGATCCGTACGGGTGGAACGTTGGATCCGAGTATCGCTGATGAAGTTGCTGATGCGATGAAAACATGGGCGCTGTCCAAAGGGGCGACACATTTTACTCATTGGTTTCAGCCGTTAACCGGCCTTACCGCGGAAAAACATGACGCATTCATCTCTCCCGATGGTGAGGGTGGAGCTATCTTGAAGTTTTCTGGCCAAGAGTTAACGCAAGGTGAACCAGATGCCTCTAGTTTTCCTTCGGGGGGATTACGTCCTACCTTTGAAGCGCGAGGATATACTGGATGGGATCCAACAAGCCCAGCATTCATCAAGGAAAGCCCTCAGGGCGCGACACTGTGCATTCCAACTTATTTTGTCGGTTGGCACGGCGAAGCTCTTGATAAGAAAACGCCACTTTTGCGTTCCATGAAGGCGTTGTCCAAACAAGTATGCCGACTGGCAGAGCTGTTTGGGATCAGCTCCAAGGGAAAGCAAGCTTATGCCACCTTAGGTGGAGAGCAAGAGTACTTCTTGATCGATCGTGAGTATTACAATCAAAGGATCGATCTTATTCAGACCGGAAGGACCTTGTTTGGCAAGGAGCCTGCCAAACATCAACAGATGGCGGATCATTATTTTGGCGCCATCAAGACTCGTATTATCGCGTTCATGGAAGATCTTGATCGTGAGATGTGGAAGCTGGGTGTTCCTACCAAGACGCGCCATAATGAAGTTGCTCCTGCACAGTTTGAAGTCGCTCCGGTCTTTGAAAGTTTGAACTTGGCAGTTGACCACAACATGCTTTGCATGGAGATGCTTCAGAAAGTAGCTGAACGTCACGGACTTGCTTGTCTGTTGCATGAAAAACCTTTCGCAGGCGTCAACGGCTCTGGAAAGCATAACAATTGGTCTATCGTTGGGCCTGACGATAAGAATTGGCTTTCCCCAGGAGAAAATCCACATGAGAACGCGAAGTTCTTGGTGACGTTGTGCGCGGTCATCAAGGCCGTTGACACGTACGCGGGGCTTTTACGATCAGGGGTTGCTTCCGCAGGTAACGATCATCGCCTTGGCTCACACGAGGCTCCTCCAGCGATCATCTCGATCTTCCTTGGCGATCAGCTGACAGATATTATTGAGCAGATCGAAAAAGGAGAGGCAAAGAGCTCTAAAAAAGGAGGCATCCTGGAGATCGGCGTTGATGTTCTTCCTAAGCTCCCACGGGATGCAACAGATCGCAACAGGACATCTCCTTTTGCTTTTACAGGGGCTAAGTTCGAGTTCCGCGCTGTAGGTTCGAACATGAGCTTAGGCGGGCCCAACATTATATTGAACACGATCGTTGCTGAAAGCTTGGATGAGATCTGTACGATCTTAGAGGCGGACAAGAAAGCCAAGAAAGATTTTAACAGTTCTGTGCAAAAGCTTTTGCAGGCGATCATCAAAAAGCATAAGCGTGTGATTTTTAATGGTGATAATTACACTGAAGACTGGGTCAAAGAAGCGAAAAAACGCGGCTTGCCTAATCTAAAGACGACACCTGAGGCTTTGGCAGAACTTAAAGACCCTAAGGTTGCCGACCTTTTTGAGAAATATGGCGTATTGACCAAAAGAGAGCTTTTGTTGAGGCACGATGTTTATAAAGAAACATATAGCACCATTCTTAATTATGAAGGACGCTTGGCCGTTAATATGGCTCAGACAATGATCATGCCTGCAGTTCTAAGTTATCAGCATGAGCTGTCTGAGACGATCAAGTCGATCGAAAGCGTGAATAAAACAAAAGCAAAGGCCTTAAGAGCGCTGCTAAAAGATATTTCTGGAAAGGCAGAAGAGGCTCTAGAGCTTGTTGCAAAGCTGGAAGAAGCTATTGCAAAAGAGAACACAGCAAAGATCAAGGAGGGAACCGCTGCGTTACGCGGTCCGATCGACGCTCTTGAAGGATTAGTGCCGGCAGATATTTGGCCGTTACCATCGTATGCTGAAATGTTGTTTAAATTCTGATCTATGCATGTTTTAGCTGTTCAACATGTTTCAATTGAAGGACTAGGTCTTTTTGAAGCACTACTGAAAGAATCTGGCGCGCAAACAACGGTCGTTGATGTTAGCATTGGTGACCAGCTTCCGCTTGATCCCAAGGATTTTCAGGCCGTTATCAGCCTTGGGGGGCCTATGAATGTTTATGAAGAGGAAAAATATCCTTTTCTAAAATGTGAAAATACGTTCATTCAAAATATTCTTGAAGCTGAGATCCCATTCTTAGGGATCTGCTTGGGTTCTCAGCTTTTAGCAAAAGCTGCGGGTGCGTGTGTTCAGAAAGCGCCCTTTGAAGAGATCGGCCTTTATGACGTCTGGCTGACAGTAGAAGGCAGGCAAGATCCTTTGTTCGCTGGGATCCAAACGCCTTTTAAGGTTTTTCAGTGGCATGAGGATATGTTCGGTATCCCCGCGCAGAAAGGCGTTTGCTTAGCCGGATCGGATATGTGCCCTCATCAGGCGTGCCGCATCGGTCAAAACGCGTATGGCCTGCAGTTTCATGTGGAAGTAACTCAGGATATGATCATCAGCTGGATGCAAGAATATTGGAAGATCAAAAATGTTTATGATCATGAAGATTCTCGGAAAGTTCTGGAAGAGTATGCTCGGGCGCAAAAAGGCCTTTATAACGTTGCCACAAAGATCTTTACCAATTTTCTATCATTAATACGCTGATTTTTTTTGATCAAGGATGCCTAAAAAATAGGCAAGACACAATGAAGAAAAGTATCCGTATTGGCTTAGCACAGATCAACACAACTGTTGGAGACCTAGCAGGTAACCAGAAAAAGATCTGCGCGTATATCGGTAAGGCACGACAGTCCGGTTGTGATATTGTCGTCTTTCCAGAGCTTGCGATCACGGGATATCCTCCGGAAGATCTTTTGCTAAAAAAACATTTTATCGCCGCCAACCGCAAGGCGATCCAGGCGGTCGCTGGCGAAGCCAAGGATATCGTTGCCGTGGTCGGCTTTGTGGATGTTGATGTTCACGGGCATCTGTACAATGCGGCGGCGATCATCGCCGGCAAGAAGATACAAAGCGTTTATCGCAAGAATCATTTGCCCAATTATGGTGTTTTTGACGAGCAAAGGTATTTTACATGCGGCCGCGATATCAATATTTTTTACTATGATGGCTTAAAGATCGGTGTCAGCATTTGTGAAGACATCTGGCAGGGATCAGAGTATTGTAAGCGTTATGCCAAACAAGGCGCGAGAATACTTTTGAATTTATCCGCCTCTCCTTACCACTGTTATAAAAACAGCGAGCGTCAGACGGTCCTAAAAGCATGTGCCCGTACTAGTCGCAGCGTGGTGTGTTATTGCAATCTGGTGGGCGGTCAAGATGAGCTTGTCTTTGACGGACAAAGTGTTATTTTGGACTCAAAAGGCCATTGGATAACTTCAGCTGAAGCTTTTCAAGAAGATTTGTGCGTTACGGATGTTCTTGTGGAAACTTCAGCAGGACGCAAAGGCCAAGATCTCAAGGGCTTTTCTTCTCAGCGCTCATCCAGCCATCCAAAGATTTTGATCACACGTAAAAAAGTTCAGCCATTATCGCGGATTGATGAGATCTATCAAGCGTTGGTTTTGGGAACGCGGGATTATGTGGTCAAGAACGGCTTTCAGAACGTAGTTATAGGATTGAGCGGAGGCATTGATTCAGCGCTGGTGGCGACGATCGCCAAAGATGCTTTAGGCCCAGACCATGTTTTGGGGGTTTGCATGCCATCGCGATATACCTCTGAGGAGACATTGCGTGACGCCAGGGCTCAGGCGCATAGTTTAGGGATCTGTTTTCAACAGATCCCAATTGATGAATTGTTTTCTGCGTATCTAAAGGTCCTGCAGCCGATCTTTGTGGATCATGCGGTGAACATCGCGGAAGAAAATCTACAGGCGCGCATTCGAGGAAACCTTTTGATGGCGCTTTCTAATAAATTTGGCCACTTAGTCCTTACGACCGGCAACAAAAGTGAGATCGCTGTCGGCTACTGCACTTTGTATGGAGATATGGCCGGGGGTTTTGCTGTGATCAAGGATGTTCCGAAAACCGTTGTTTATCAGCTGGCCCGCAGGATCAATGTTCAGCAAGGCAAAGAAGTGATCCTTAAGAGCATTATTGATCGAGCTCCGACAGCAGAATTAAAAGAAAACCAGAAAGATCAAGACACGCTTCCCGCGTATGATGTGTTAGATGCGATCTTGCAGGATTATGTTGAGAATGACAAAGGATTGGCGCAGCTAAAGCGTCCAGGTCGCGATGCTGCGCTTATAAAAAATATTGTACAGCTTGTTGATCGGATGGAATATAAGCGCCGTCAAGCTCCTTTAGGCGTGAAGATAACCCCTAAGGCGTTTGGCAGGGATCGGCGATTACCCATTACCAATCAATATCGCGAAAGATAGTATGGCGCTAGAACAAAAAAAGAATAAAGTTGGCTCTCGAGTGGTAGATCATGATGCGCTGCGTATCGCGTATCGCGTGATCGTTGAGCGCGTAGAGAAAGGCTTGATCGAAAAAGCACTCGGGATCACGGCAGGAAACCAGATCGTTGCTGCCAAAGTGTTGGGCATTAATCGGAACACGATCCGTCATAAAATACGCAGGTTTGGCATCAAGGTTACGAGATTCAAAAAATGAAAAACAAAAACATTCCTTATCGGCAAGGACTCTATGATCCGGCCCACGAGCACGATAGCTGCGGTGTCGGTTTTGTTGTGAACATCAACGCGGAAAGATCACATTTGATCGTTGAGCGCGGCATAGAAGTCCTGCGCAAATTATTGCATCGAGGAGCTACCGCCGATGATCATAAGACAGGTGACGGCGCGGGGATCCTGCTGCAAATCCCGGACGCGTTCTTGCGTACACAATGTCAGGCGCTTAAGATCAACTTGCCAGCCGCTGGACAATTTGGCGTTGGCATGATCTTTATGCCGCAGCAAGAGCCAGAGCGAAAACATTGTCAAAGGATCGTTGAAGAAACAACCATTGAAGAAGGGCTTGATTTTCTCGGCTGGCGGGTGGTCCCGGTATGTGACAGCACGCTAGGTAAGAAGGCCAAAGAAGAACAGCCTTTTGTTATGCAATGTTTTATCGCTAAGCAGGGCCTAGAAAGAATATCTGGAGCCTTGGAGCGCAAACTCTATGTTCTTCGCCGGCAGATCGAACTCAAGGTCGAGGCAGCTTTAGCGCTGCAGGATCGATTTTATATCCCTAGCTTTTCTAGCCAAACGATCGTTTATAAGGGTTTGTTGATGGGAACGCAGCTGACGGAGTTTTATTTAGACTTGAACGCTCCTTCGTTTGTGAGCGCTTTGGCCGTGATCCATCAGCGCTATAGCACAAACACGTTCCCTTCCTGGAAGCTCGCGCAGCCTTTTCGCTATCTTGCTCACAACGGAGAGATCAATACGCTGCGTGGCAACCTTAACCAGATGAAGGCTAGAGAGAAATTCTTAAAAAGTGATCTGTTCAAGGAAGAGCTAAAAAAGATCTTACCGGTGATCGATCCCCATGGAAGCGATTCAGCCTGTTTAGACAACGCGTTAGAATTGTTAACATCCTGCGGCCGCGATCTTCCGCACGCGATGATGATGTTGATCCCTCAGGCGTGGGGCTTAAAATATCCTATCGGCCCTGATCTGCGTGGATTTTTTGAGTATCACGCAGGCTTAATGGAACCTTGGGACGGGCCGGCAGCGGTTGCTTTTAGCAACGGACTTTCCGTTGGAGCTTTGTTAGACCGTAACGGTCTTCGACCAGCGCGCTATACCATCACACGGGATAATTTTATGGTGCTAGCCTCAGAGACCGGTGTGCTTAATTTTGCCGAAGAGAATGTTATTGAGAAAGGCGCCTTAAGGCCCGGCGAAATGATCTTGGTGGATCTCGATAAAAAAAGAGTTGTAAAGAACACAGAGATAAAGACATTTTATACCCGGCGACAACCATATCGACGATGGGTGCAAGAAAATAAGATCGCGCTGCATGGGCTGTTCAATGATGTGGCTCCTGTACCTGTTGATACAAAAAAACTTCTTTTTTCACAAAAACTTTTTGGCTATACGCGTGAAGATATTGAAATGGTCCTTACGCCTATGGCGGTAACCGGACATGAGCCTGTGGGGTCTATGGGCGCAGATACGCCATTGGCTGTGTTATCTGACAAGCCTCAGCTGTTGTATTGGTATTTCAAACAATTATTCGCGCAGATCACCAACCCTGCTATTGACCCTATTCGCGAGGAACTCGTGATGTCTTTGATGACATTCATGGGTAATCCAGGAAACATCTTATCAGAGATCCCGCAGAATAGCCGCCTGATCAAGCTAGCCCATCCTATTTTTTCAAATGAAGACTTGGAGCGGATCCAATCTTTGAACTTGGAAGAATTCTGGACAACGACCTTGCAGATGGGATTTTCATCTCATGGCTGCGGTTCTAATTTGGAAGAGGCCTTGGGTCAAATTTGCCGCGCGGCTGAAGCGTCGGTCGCGAATGGCTGTTCGATCATCATTCTGAGCGATCGCAATCTTTCCAGTGATCTTATTCCGATCCCAGCTCTTTTGGCTGTTTCTGCCGTCAATCAGCATTTGATCGCTAAGGGTATGAAGGCTGGCGTTGACCTCATTGTTGAAACAGCAGAGGCGAGAGAAGTTCATCATATTGCACTTTTGCTGGGATTTGGCGCTGCCGCTGTCAACCCGTATTTTGCTTTTGAGATCATCGCGGATATGGTGGCACGCAAGTTGCTGCCTGCCGATGTGCCTGTGACAAAAGCCATTGAAAATTATATTGAAGCGCTTTGCAAAGGGCTTTTGAAGGTCATGTCCAAAATGGGGATCTCAACATTGCGCAGCTATCGTGGATCACAGATCTTTGAAGCGGTTGGGCTTAGCTGCGATGTTGTTGAGAGATATTTTACTGGAACGGCTTCCCGCGTTGAAGGTGTCGGCCTGGAAGAGATCGCCGCGGAGGCTAAGGCCCGTTATGGAGCGGCGCATGAAGAGATGACCCAGGATTCTGCGCTATTGCCCGCAGGAGGACAATATCGTTATCGTCAGAATGAAGAAAGACATTTGTGGACTCCGGAATCGATCAGCAAGCTTCAAATGGCTACGCGCGACAAGGACTATCGCCTCTACAAAGAATATGCAGCGTTGATCAACGATCAAACGAAAAGACAAAGTACATTGCGAGGGCTTTTTCGATTTAAAAAAACAGACCCGATCCCTCTGGAAGATGTTGAACCTGCAGAGACGATCGTGAAACGCTTTGTTACTTCGGCGATGTCATTCGGTTCCATTAGTCGGGAGGCTCATGAAACGTTAGCGATCGCGATGAATCGCCTGAAGGCAATGAGCAATAGCGGTGAAGGCGGTGAAGATCCTGACCGCTATCATCCTCTGCCCAACGGTGATAGCCGGTGCAGCGCGATCAAGCAGGTTGCCAGCGGACGCTTTGGCGTCACGGCTGAATATTTGGTCCATTCTAGAGAGGTTCAGATCAAGATCGCTCAAGGCGCAAAGCCCGGAGAAGGAGGACAGCTTCCAGGCCACAAGGTCAATAGTGAGATCGCGCGCGTGCGCCATTCAACACCAGGTGTTACGTTGATCTCGCCTCCGCCACATCACGATATTTATTCGATCGAAGATATCAAACAGCTTATCTTTGATCTGCGCAATGTTAATCCAGCAGCGCGAGTGTCTGTCAAGCTCGTTTCAGAAGTCGGCGTTGGCACGATCGCCGCTGGCGTGGCCAAAGCCCATGCCGATATGGTTTTGATCAGCGGATATGACGGAGGGACAGGCGCTGCCCCATTATCGTCGATCAAGCATGCTGGCGCCCCCTGGGAGCTAGGCCTGGCAGAAACCCAGCAAACCCTAGTTCTTAATAATTTGCGTCGCTACATCCGCGTGCAGACAGACGGCCAACTAAAAACAGGACGGGATGTTGTGATCGCTGCTTTGCTTGGCGCTGAAGAATTTGGATTTGGGACAGCTCCGCTGGTTGTTTGCGGATGCGTTATGATGCGTAAATGCCATTTGAACACTTGTCCAGTTGGCGTTGCTACTCAAGACGCCCAGCTACGCAAACGTTTTACTGGCAAGCCAGAACACGTTGTTAACTTTTTTTATATGATCGCTCAAGAGATCAGAGAATATATGTCGCAATTAGGCTTTCGAACGTTGGATGATATGATAGGGCGCAGTGATCTGCTAGAAATGAATGATGCGATCGATTTCTGGAAAGCCAAGGGCCTTGATTTTTCAAAAATATTTTTTCAGCCTGAAGTCGACGACAGTGTTGCGCGCCGCTATGTACAAGCTCAGCCGCACGCGATCGATAGCGTCCTTGACCTAAAGCTGATCACCTTGTCCAAGGAAGCTTTAGAAAAAGGAAAGCCAGTCAAGATCCAGATGCCGATTGGCAACACGGATCTAACTGTTGGAGGCATGCTTTCTGGAGAGATCGCGCGGCTTTACGGGGCTCAAGGATTACCTGATGATACGATCGTTTGTGAATTTCAAGGCGCTGCGGGTCAAAGCTTTGGGGCTTTTTGCATGAAAGGTCTTTCTTTGATCTTAAACGGAGAAGGTAACGACTATATCGGAAAAGGGCTTTGCGGAGGGAAGATCATTGTTAAGCCCGCGAAGAATGCCTTGTTTGATCCTTCGCAGAATATTCTTTGTGGCAATGTTTTACTCTATGGCGCTACATCCGGAGAAGTTTATATTTACGGACGCGCTGGGGAACGCTTCGCGATCCGCAATAGCGGAGCGAACGTGGTTGTCGAGGGTATCGGCGATCACGGGTGTGAATATATGACGGGAGGACGTGTCGTGATCTTGGGCGAGACCGGGGTCAATTTCGCTGCTGGAATGAGCGGCGGGATCGCCTATGTTTATGACCCTGAAAACCGTCTTGATGGTCGCTGCAACCTTGACATGGTGGACCTAGAAGCTGTTCAGGATGCTGAAGATCAGAATGAACTGAAGGCAATGATCGAAAAGCATTTTTATCATACAGCTAGCCGCAAGGCTAAAAAAATCCTAGACTCTTGGGAAACAGAATTACCGTTTTTCGTGAAAGTTTTCCCGATGGAGTATCGCCGCGTTCTGGGCCGCATGATGAAAGAAGATGAAGCTGCTAAGCGCCAAGAAGTTGTCCAGAAATAACAGGAGAAGATGTTTGTATGGGTGATCAAAAAGGATTCTTAACATATCAAAGAGAAGAATTGATCAAAGAGCCTGTTTCTGTGCGTAAGCAGCATTGGAAGGAATTTATTCGGCTTCCTAGTGAACCTTCTTTACGCCAGCAGGGTGCTCGGTGCATGGATTGCGGGGTGCCGTTCTGTCATTGGGGTTGTCCTATTGCTAACCTGATGCCGGAATGGAACGATCTGGTCTATAAAGGCCGCTGGCAGGAAGCTTTTGAGCGATTAACATTGACGAATAATTTTCCAGAGTTTACGGGACGACTTTGTCCTGCGCCATGCGAGAATTCGTGCGTCCTAGCAATTAATCAACCCGCTGTTTCTATTCGTAACCTTGAGCTTGCGATCATTGAGAGAGCTTATGATCAGGGTTGGGTTCAGCCGCGTGCTCCTAAGGTCAGGACAGGCAAAAGAGTCGCGGTTATAGGTTCTGGGCCATCTGGATTAGCTTGCGCGGATCAGCTCAATAAGTTCGGCCATTATGTGGAGGTCTTTGAAAAGAATGAAGCAATTGGCGGGCTTTTGGTTCTGGGGATCCCGGATTTTAAGCTTGAAAAAGGGGTTATTGAGCGGCGCGTGGCATTGATGCAGAAGGAAGGAATTGTCTTTCATAAGAAAATACATGTTGGAGAGGGTCTTAAGCTCAGCGATCTTCAAAAGAAATATGACGCGATCGTGCTTTGCACGGGAGCGGAGCAGACAAGAGGGCTGAATGTGCCGGGCGCTGATCTAAAAGGTGTCTATCAGGCTATGGAGTATTTGACACAACAAAACCGAGTTAACGCTGGTCAGCGTATTGACCAGAAGGTCCGTATCACGGCTCAAGGAAAAAGGGTGGTCGTTCTGGGTGGAGGAGATACAGGCTCTGATTGTGTCGGAACAGCGAATCGTCAGGGCGCGCGGTCCGTTAAGCAGTTTGAAATCCTCCCTCGCCCGCCCGAGGCTCGAGCTGAAGATAATCCTTGGCCGCAGTGGGCCAGCATCTATCGCAAATCAAGTTCTCAAGAAGAGGGTGTTGAGCAAGATTATTGCGTGATGACGAAGGCATTGAGCGGGCAGCAAGGGCAACTTCAGAAACTTCATGCCGTGCGCTTATCTTATGGAGAAAAAGACCTTGCAACAGGACGCCGTTCAATGCAGGAGATCCCTGGGTCCGATTTTGAGGTTCCTTGTGATCTGCTGATCCTTGCCTTAGGTTTTTTAGGGCCTGTAAAAAAAGGTTTGCTGGAGGAGTTTTCTTTTGCGACAAATGAGCGTGGGAATGTTAAGACCTATGAATTTTATATGACAAGTGTCTCTGGTATTTTCTCGGCAGGTGACATGCGTCGAGGGCAGTCGCTGATCGTGTGGGCTATTGAAGAGGGCCGAAAAGTTGCCGCAGGCGTTCATCAATGGTTATTTCAAAAGAAGCAACAATTTTAAAGAAGGGACTTAGTAGGCATGAAACAAGATCATCTCGCGGCTAACACCGGACTTCCTGGCTTAGACGAGATCCTGCAAGGCGTACGCTTGGGGGATAATGTTGTTTTTCAGGTCGATAGCATTGATGATTATGCGTGTTTCGCGCATCCGTTCTGCCAAGGTGCCGTTAAAACCAAGAAAGACCTTATTTATTTTCGTTTCGCGCAGCATGCTTCTCTTCTCCCTCCCGGGGTTAGCGCGCATGTTTATGAGCTAAATCCAGAGGCGGGATTTGAGAGCTTCCTTTCTGAGATCTTTGCCGTGATCGAGAAATTCGGCAAAGGCGCTTTTTATGTTTTTGACTGTTTATCAGACCTGACCGCTGATTGGTATAGCGATCGTATGTTGGGAAATTTTTTCATGTTGACCTGTCCTTATCTGTACGATTTTGATACGGTCGCGTATTTTGCGTTGTTGCGCAACAATCACACACCACTAGCGACCGACGCGATCCATCGCACGGCTCAAGTTGTTCTAGATATTTATCAGGATAATGAGAGTTGCTATGTTCACCCGCTGAAGGTCCAAGGGCGATATTCTTCGATGATGTATATGTTGCACCGTTGGGAAGGCGATCAATTTCCAGCCGTTGTCCGTAGCTCTGAGACCGCCGAGATCCTTTCAAAGGTAAGTCAGCCATGGTTGGATTTTACCATGCAGCGCCACGATGCTTGGGCGCGGAATTTTTTGCAAGCTCAGGAGGTCGTTAGCGCTACACGTTTCGACCGACAGGCCGCATGGAAAAACAGCAAACTGTTCCGTCATTTATTGCGCATGGCTGTGACCCGAGAGGAGCGTTTTCTTGAGCTGGCTGCTAAATATTTTGATTTTTCTGACGTGGTTGAAATAGGTAAGCGCATGATCGGGACTGGGCTGATCGGAGGAAAGTCCGTAGGTTTGCTGTTATCGCGCGCGATATTAAAAAAAGAAGATCCGCGGCTTTCTGCTAAGCTTGAGCCTCATGATTCATTTTTTATCGGATCAGATGTTTTTTATACTTATTTGATCGAAAATCAATGTTGGTGGATGCGGCGCGATCTTAGCGCCTCTGCCCCGAACTTCGCGGGCGCCCAAGAGCTTCAAGCGCGTATGCGCGCAGGATCTTTTCCTGCAGATATTAAAAATCAATTTATTGAGATGTTAGAATATTTTGGGCAGTCGCCGATCATTGTGCGTTCATCAAGCCTTCTGGAGGACGCGTATGGTAACGCTTTTTCTGGTAAATATGAAAGTGTTTTTTGTGTCAACCAGGGGACCCCGGAAGAACGTTTAGAAAGCTTTATGAACGCGGTCCGTACCGTGTACAGCAGCGCGGTCAGCAAGGACGCTTTGAGTTATCGCGCGCACTGGGGATTGCTTGATCAAGATGAGCAGATGGGGTTGCTGGTCCAACGCGTTTCAGGGTCTTTTTATGAGGGCCAATATTTCCCGCAGATCGCCGGTGTTGGCTTTTCTTTTAACCCTTATGTCTGGAGCAGCGACATTGATCCGGCGGCAGGATTTTTGCGCCTTGTTTTTGGTTTAGGAACTCGGGCTGTTGAGCGCGTGGATGATGATTATACCCGCATCATCGCCTTGAATGCTCCTACGCGCAGGCCGGAAGGAAGTCAGGAAGATGTGCGCAAGCACACACAGCATAAGATCGATATTTTGGACCTTAAACAAAATCAGCCTGTGTCTCGCTCTTTTGAAGATGTCGTACGCCAGATCCCGCAATTTCCATTGTCTATTTTTGCTTCTCAGGATGAAAGTATTGAGCGCTACGCGCGCGAACGCAATAAAGCAGATGTTTTTTCTTGGGTCTTGACCTTCGACGAGCTATTGTCGCGAACATCTTTCGTGAGCGATATGCGCGCGATGATGAGCATCCTACAGAAAGCTTATGATTATCCAGTCGATATTGAATTTACAATGAATTTCTCGGACAACGAAAAATATAGGATCAATTTACTGCAGTGCCGTCCTTTTCAAGTGAAAGGGAATATTTTAAGCATTGAAGCGCCGCAGGATCTGGCCAAGGAGAAGGTGTTGCTGGAAACTAAAGGGCCTGTGATCGGCAGCAGTCTTGCGACGACCATCGATCGCATTATTTATATTGTCCCTGAACATTATGCCAAACTTAGCATGGCGGATCGCTATGCGGTTGCGCGGTTGATAGGCCGATTGACCCATCTACCTGAACAAGGCAGGAAGTTAACGATCATGCTGATCGGACCTGGCCGCTGGGCAACAAGCTCTCCGGAAATGGGCGTTCCAGTCTCCTTCGCTGAGATCAACACGGTTTCAGTTCTTTGTGAAGTCGTGATGATGCATGAGCATTTGGTCCCGGAAGTTTCCCTGGGGACGCATTTTTTTAATGATCTCGTTGAGATGGACATGTTATATTTTGCCCTTCATCCTGAGCGTTATGATAATATTTTGCGCAGTGAATTCTTTCAGGGATCGCGCAATCAGCTTGAACATTTATTGAAAGACGCGTCTTCTTTGAGTTCCGTTGTTCGCGTGATCGATGCTCAAGAGATCCCGGGAGAACGTATTTGTTTAAGCGCGGATGTGACAAAACAAAGCGCTATCTGTTATCTGGGGGATGTTCCGCTATCTGTTGACAATGACAAGCCTGCGGCAAGCATGAGGAAATGACAAGGCGTTGATATGGGAAAAGCAATACTCTATTTAGAAGATGGGACGTTTTTTCAAGGACGATCCCCGTTCACGTTCCACGAAACATCCGGCGAGATCGTTTTTAATACCTCAATGACTGGATATCAGGAGGTCTTGACGGATCCTTCCTACGCGGGCCAGATCGTTGTGATGACCTATCCTTTGATCGGTAACTATGGCGTGAATGCCGATGATGTGGAATCCTCTAAGATCCATGTCGCTGGGTTTGTTGTCAAAGAATTCGCTAAAACATATTCTAATTTTCGCGCTACAAAAAGTCTTTTGGCCTATCTTGAAGAAAACCGGATCCTCGCCATGGAAGGTGTTGATACGCGCGCTTTGACCCGACACTTGCGTATCCGCGGAGCGATGCGAGGCATTATTTCAACCCAAGATTTCGACGTTAGGTTCCTTGCTGAAAAGATGAAAAAAGTCCCCAGCATGGAGGGAAGTGATCTGGTCAGGGATGTTAGCGTGCAACAAAAATATGTTTGGGAAGGAAGTCAGGGCGGAAGTTTAAAAGTGGCGGTTATTGATTGCGGGGTCAAGTATAACATCTTACGTATTCTCGCGGGATTAGATTGCCAGGTGCATGTTTTTCCAGCTAAGGCAACCGCGCAAGAGATCGAGGCGATCAAGCCTGACGGACTTTTTATTTCTAATGGTCCAGGTGATCCTGCCGTCTTGGATTATGTCGTGAACACTGTGAAGTATTTTATTGGTCGGCTTCCGATCTTTGGCATCTGCTTAGGCCATCAGATCTTGGGGATCGCGCTAGGAGGCAGAACGTATAAGCTTAAATTTGGCCATCGAGGCGCGAATCAGCCGGTCAACGATTCTCAAGAAAAAAAGATCGCTATTACTTCACAAAATCATGGATTCTGTGTCGATATAAATAGCTTGCCTAAAGAAGATGTTGAGATCACGCATATGAATCTGAACGATAAGACCGTTGAAGGCTTGTGTCATAAAAAATATCCTTTGTTTTGTGTGCAATATCACCCCGAAGCGTCTCCCGGGCCACATGACGCCACATACTTGTTCAAGAAGTTCGTTGTGATGATGAAAGAGCACCATGCCCCGACGAAATGACATTAAGAAGATTTTGATCATCGGCTCCGGTCCGATCGTGATCGGTCAGGCCTGCGAATTCGACTATTCCGGTACTCAGGCGTGTAAGGCGCTCAAGGAAGAGGGGTATCAGGTTGTGTTGGTCAATTCCAACCCCGCGACCATTATGACGGATCCTGAGATCTGTGACGCCACATATATTGAGCCGTTAAATACGGAATTCCTGGATAAGATCCTTGCTAAAGAGCGACCAGATGCTGTTTTGCCTACCTTGGGAGGGCAGACGGGGTTGAACTTAGCGATGAAGCTCTACGAGCAAGGCATTTTGAAAAAATACAATGTTGAGTTGATCGGCGCTGGTTATGAAGTGATCAAGAAGGCGGAAGATCGTGAATGTTTTAAGAACGCTGTTTTAAAAGTGGGACTTGACGTTCCTCGTAGCGCTTTCGCGCATAATATGGCCGAGGCAAAAGAGGTCGCCAACAAAATTGGTTTTCCCTTGATCATTCGCTCAAGCTACACACTTGGAGGAACAGGAGGGGCTATTGTTCATCAAGCTCAAGATTTTGAGCGTGCGGCTTTTTTGGGATTAGAGAGCAGCATGGTTAAAGAGATCTTGATCGAAGAATCTATTGCTGGATGGAAAGAATATGAGCTGGAGGTCATGCGTGATTGTAAGGATAATGTTGTGATCATCTGTTCGATCGAAAATCTTGATCCTATGGGCGTTCATACTGGTGATAGTATCACGGTCGCGCCTGCGCAAACATTGACCGATAAAGAATATCAGCTTATGCGCGATCAAACGCTTGCGCTGATCCGAGAGATTGGCGTCGAAACAGGCGGCTGTAATGTTCAGTTCGCCGTGAACCCTTACGATGGACGCATGGTCGTTATTGAAGTGAATCCCCGCGTTTCTCGCAGCTCTGCCTTGGCATCGAAGGCAACAGGATTTCCTATCGCAAAATTTGCCGCTAAGCTGGCGGTTGGATATTCGCTGGATGAGATCCAGAACGATATTACCAGAGAAACTCCCGCATCTTTTGAGCCGACCATTGATTATTGCGTGACAAAGATCCCACGTTTTACATTTGAAAAGTTCCCGGAAGCCGGAGATTTGTTAGGCGTATCCATGAAATCCGTCGGAGAGACAATGGCGATCGGCCGAACGTTCAAAGAATCCCTGCAAAAAGGACTGCGGGGTCTTGAGATCGGCCATTGTGGGATTGATAATAAGCTTGACTACCGCGCTATTTCTGATGAAAAGATCGAGCAGCGCCTTAAGGATCCTAACGCTTCCCGCATTTTTTATGTTAAATACGCGCTGCAAAAAGGTTTTAGTCCAGAGCGCATCCATGACATCAGCAAGATCGATCCCTGGTTTATTGCGAACATTCAGGAGCTTGTTGTTTTTGAAAGAACATTAGCTGAGGACTTTTCGACACATAAAACATTACGCGCGGATATTCTCAAAGAAGCGAAGCAGCTAGGCTTTAGTGATCTGCAAATAGCGCAATTGATCCAGTCCGATGAAATGTCTGTGCGAAAGTTGCGCCAAGAGCTCGGCATTCTCCCTGTCTTCAAGTTGGTCGACACTTGTGCCGCGGAATTTGAAGCTTATACGCCATATTATTATTCAACTTATGAAGACGAAAATGAGGCTGGAGGAAAAGCTGAGTGCGCTGGCAAAAAGAAGATCATGATCTTGGGCGGAGGCCCTAATCGTATCGGCCAGGGGATCGAGTTTGATTATTGCTGCTGTCATGCGTCCTTTGCCTTAAAAGAAATGGGCTGCGAAACGATCATGGTCAACTCGAATCCTGAAACTGTTTCCACTGACTATGACACTTCAGATCGGTTATATTTTGAGCCTTTGACATTCGAAGACGTTATGAACATCGTTGAGATCGAGAAGCCAGATGGGATCATCGTTCAGTTTGGCGGTCAGACGCCTTTGAACTTAGCCCGCAAACTCCAGGAAGCAGGGGCTCCGATCATTGGCACCTCTGTTGCATCCATTGATCTCGCAGAAGACCGAAAGAAGTTCTCTCAGTTTATTGCTAAGCTTGGCCTGGTACAGCCGTCCAACGGGTCGGCGGTCTCAACGGTTGAGGCTATCGCGATCGCGAATAGGATCGGCTATCCTGTTTTAGCGCGTCCTTCTTATGTGTTAGGTGGTAGGGCCATGAAGATCGTTTATGATGAAAAAGCGCTGTTGGCATTTATTGAAGAAGCCAAGGAAGTTTCACAGGGTCATCCTGTTCTCATCGACGAGTTCCTGGAAGATGCTATCGAGGTGGACGTCGATGGTCTTTGCGATGGACAGAAGACCTTCGTAGCTGGAATGATGGAGCATATTGAGAATGCGGGTATCCACTCAGGTGATTCCGCTTGTGTTCTTCCTCCTCACACGCTGAGTTCGCGGATCATCGCGAACATCAAGAAGCACACATGTGATATTGCTCAAGGGCTTGGCGTGGTTGGTCTTTTGAATATTCAATTCGCGGTTAAAGGAGAAACGATCTATGTGCTCGAGGTCAACCCTCGCGCTTCGCGTACTGTACCTTTTGTCAGCAAAGCAACCGGCGTTCCTTTGGCAAAGATCGCCTCACAGATCATGGCAGGGAAAAAGATCTGCGACTTTCATTTTATAGAACCAGAGACCTTAGAGCATATTTCCGTGAAAGAATCAGTTTTGCCTTTTTCGCGATTTTCAGGGGTCGATATCGTCCTTGGCCCAGAAATGAAATCAACAGGCGAGGTTATGGGTATCGACATGACATTTGGCGCGGCCTTTGCCAAGTCTCAGGCGTGCGCCAACCAAGCCTTGCCTCAAAAAGGAAAAGTGTTCTTAAGCGTTAATGACAAGGATAAGCGACAGATCGCCTTTTTAGCAAAAAAGCTCACAGATATGGGCTTTTCGCTTTTATGTACCAAAGGAACCGCCCGGACTTTAAAGGCCAACGGCGTGAAGGCTGACATTGTTGATAAGGTCGATGAGGGAAAAAACAACCTTTTAAACTTGATCAAGGATCATGGCATTCAGCTGGTCATCAATACTCCTTCCGGCCAGAAAAGCCAGCTGGATATGCGCACTATTCGCGCGGCAGCAAATTTGCGCGGGATCCCTTGCATCACAACGATCCAGGGCGCTTGGGCCGCTGTCAATGGTATTGAAGCAAGCCGTGAAAAAGAATTCGGTGTGCAGTCTTTACAAGAATATGCAAAAAATAGAAAGTAGGACAATATGTGCGGGATCGTAGGAGTTTCAAATCATCGGGATGCTGCCAAGATCATTTTTCTTAGTCTTTACGCGCTTCAGCACCGCGGCGAAGAAGCTTGCGGGATCGTTTCTTACGACGGTAAAAAGATCTACGCGGAAAAAACCACAGGCTTGGTCGCGGATTCTTTTGATGAAAGATCCGTTGCCCATCTAAAAGGAAGTTTTGCCGTTGGCCACACGCGTTATTCGACCACGGGTTCTAGCAGTGCTAAGAACATCCAACCTTTTTTGGCCACGCATAAAGGCCGTCCCATTGCCATTGCGCATAACGGAAATCTGACGAATACTGAGTTCTTATCTGAACAGTTAGAAGACGGAGGATCGATCTTTCAGACGACTATGGATTCAGAAATGATCGTTCATCTTTTAGCAAAAACAAAGAACGGCGATCTGAAATCTTGGATGACCGAGGCTTTGTGCCAGCTGAAAGGTTCCTATTCCCTGGTATTCTTGGTCGGGGATGTTCTTATTGGGGCGCGCGATCCTTTTGGTTTTCGCCCACTCTGCCTTGGTATGATCAATGACGCGTATATTTTGGCCAGTGAGACATGCGCCTTTGATCTTGTGGGAGCAAGATTTGTTCGCGAGATCGAGCCTGGAGAGATCGTCTTTATCAAGTCCGGCCGGATTGAGTCTTCGTTTTTGCCTTTGGGAAATAAAAAGTGTAAAGCGCAATGCGTATTTGAGAACATCTATTTTGCCAGGCCGGATAGCCATATTTTCCATGACAACGTGTATTCCGTGCGTAAGCGTTTAGGCGCTCAGCTTGCCAAAGAGCATCCGGTCAAGAAGGCGGATTTTGTTATGGCTATTCCTGACTCCGGTAGCTATGCGGCGCTTGGCTATGCTCAGGCTTCCGGCCTTCCGCTGGAGATCGGGATGATCCGTAATCATTATATTGGCCGCACCTTTATTCAGCCGGCACAATTCTTGAGAGATTTCCGCGTCCGGGTCAAGCTCAACCCTATTCGCGATATTCTTAAAGGCAAGAAGATCGTGGTGGTTGAGGATTCGATCGTTCGCGGCACGACGAGCCGTAGCCGTGTTGAAGAACTGCGCAAAGCGGGCGTTAAAGAGATCCATTTTCGTGTCAGCTGCCCGCCGATCAGGTTCCCGTGTTTTTACGGGATCGACTTTCCAAGCAAGAAGGAGCTTGTCGCGTCGAAAAAAAGCATTAAAGAAACAGCACGATTCATTCAAGTGGATTCGTTAAAATATCTTAGCTTGAGCGGAATGTTGTCAGTGATGAAGAACTCTCAACAATTCTGTCATGCGTGTTTTGACGGGCACTACCCGGAAGTGGTTCCGCAAAAAGCCGGGAAATATTTGCTGGAAAAAGGGTGTAAATAAAAGTTTTGTCGTATAATACTAACAACATCTTTTGTTGTCTTTCTCAAGGAGTCAGCGATGAGTAAATTTATTTTTGTCACAGGTGGCGTTGTTTCCAGTCTTGGCAAAGGCCTTGCCTCTGCTTCCATCGGAAAGATGTTAGAAGCCCGTGGATTGACAACAACAACGATGAAATGCGACCCCTATCTAAATGTCGATCCGGGAACTATGAATCCTTTTCAGCATGGTGAGGTTTATGTCACTGATGACGGCGCGGAAACAGATCTCGACCTGGGACACTATGAGCGTTTCACGAACGCAAAAGTAGGCAAGGACAGCAATATCACAACAGGAAAAGTATATTATTCCGTTATCGCTAAAGAACGCAAGGGAGAATATTTAGGGAAAACAGTCCAGATCATTCCGCATATTACCGATGAAATAAAAAACGGCATCCGTAAGGTCGCGAAAGAGCGCGATGTGGATGTCACGATCGTTGAGATCGGAGGTACCGTCGGCGATATCGAAAGCCTTCCTTTTCTGGAGGCGATCCGGCAGATGCGCTGGGAGCTGGGGACAGGATATTGCATCTTTATTCATTTGACCCTTTTGCCGTTCATTCGTTCAGCCGGAGAGCATAAAACAAAACCAACGCAACATAGCGTTGGCCGTTTACGCGAGATCGGCATCACTCCCGACATCTTATTGTGCCGCACGGAAAAGACCATTACTAAAGAGCAGAAGGAAAAGATCGCGCTTTTCTGCAGCGTTGACCGCGAGGCAGTCATTGAGGCGATCGATGTCAAATATATTTATGAAGTGCCTTTGCATTACCAGAAACAGGGCTTAGACGATCTTATCTTGCGCAAGCTGAACATTTCCCGTCCTGAAGGGGACCTGCACAAGTGGGAAGATTTTGTGATCAAGCGCCTTAAAAGCCCCAAGCATGAGGTCAAAATAACCGTTGTTGGTAAATACATAACATTGCCGGATGCTTATAAATCTATCTATGAATCTTTAGTTCATGGGGGCATTGCTAATGACGCGCGGGTCGTTATTAATAAAGTAGATTCTGAAGATCTAGAGAAAGGCAATATCGCGAAGATCCTTGAGGGGTCTGATGGGATCTTGATCCCCGGCGGGTTCGGCGTGCGCGGGATCGAAGGAAAGATCCGCGCCGTAGAATATGCGCGGGAAAATAAGATCCCTTTCTTTGGGATCTGCTTAGGCATGCAGGTGGCTACGATCGAGTTTGCTCGGCATGTCTGCGGTATGAAAAACGCTAATTCCAAAGAGTTCGATCCATCGACGCAGTATCCGGTGATCGATCTTTTAGAAGAGCAAAAGAAAGTCCGAAATATGGGGGCTTCAATGCGTTTAGGCGCGTACGCTTGCCATGTCGTGAAAGGTACGCACAGCCATAAGGCCTACAAAAAAGAGAATATCGCCGAACGTCATCGGCATCGTTACGAGTTCAATAATCATTTTCGCAAGGATCTTGAGAAAAAGGGAGTTGTATTCGCTGGCATTCATCAGGAAAGGAATCTTGTTGAGATCATCGAACTTAAGGATCATCCCTGGTTCGTTGCTTGCCAATTTCATCCGGAGTTCAAATCTAAGCCAGACAAAGCGCACCCACTCTTTCAGGATTTTATCGCTGCGTCATTGGCTCAAAGATCTAAATAGAAAGCATGACAAAATCCAAGAAAGTTTTTGTTCTTGCAAGCTTTATCGCCCTAACCATCCTCTTGGCTGTTGCTTATTGGCCCTCGATCAGCTCTTATTATGTCATTCATGATGATACTGTTTTCTTTTTAAAATCAGAGACACGGCTTGATCCCCCTGGAACTTTTGCCCTTATGGGTCGAGGTCGTCATGTGGGGGCTGTTTTATTCGCGCTCTTTGGCCAACTTGTGCGATCGATAGATGATCTAAGGATCATCCGCTTCTTAAGCCTTGTTCAGTTGTGTGTCTGCGGATCTCTTATGATCGCGTGGATGCAAAAATATTTCTCTAGCAAGGTTGGTGCGTTCTTGGTGATGTTGATCGCGCTGACTTTGCCGCCTTTTCAAGTCGTCGTTTCTAATACGGGCATGTGTTTCTTGCCGTTTTCTGTTCTCTTCGCCATCATGGCTTTTCGTCTGGCAGATGGCCTCCTCATCGACAAGGTCTTTTTAAAGACGCTTGTGTCCTGGAGGATATTTTTTGCCGTCCTTTTCTTTGTCGCAGCGCTTTCAACATATCAGCCAGGAGCAATGTTTTATTGGAGCCTGTTTGGCTTTTGGATCCTTTTCTCAAAAAAACAGGGTTTTAGGGAAGGCATGATCAAAAGCGGCTTGTTGCTCTTTCCAGCTGTTTTGGGATTTGCTACTTACGCGGTAATCCTCCAGCTAACAAAAAAATATTTTGTGCAATTCAATCTTTTTAGCTATAACCCCTATGTTTTTTCAACAGACTATTTGTCTAAGTTGCGATGGTTTGTTGCAGAGCCAGTTGTTCATATGCTCAATCTGTGGAATATTTTCCCAAAGACCATTTATGCGGTGGGTGTTCTGGCGTTGATAGCTTTAGGGATGTTAGTTGCTTTTTTAAGGAAGGCTAAGGACGCGCAGGCCCTGAGCTTCGCAGAGATCGCAGGGCGTGGATGTATTTTGATAGCATTGCTTTTCTTAAGCGCTTTGCCAAATCTTGTAACAACAGCTGACATGTCTTTGTATCGGTGTTATATGGCGCTAGCCGCGCTTATTACTTTTTTGATCGTTTGGTCGATATGGCAGCTTTTTCCTGTCGGGCATGGCCGAAAGATTTTCTTTCTGATCTTGATCTTTTTTAGCGTTTTTGGAATAGCTCAGGCACGCCAAACCGTTCTTAAGTATCGGGTTCAGCCAAGTCATCAAGAAACACTTTTTTTCTTGGACGCTGTCAGGCAAAAGAATCTCGGTGATTATGAAAGGGTCTATGTCGTCCTCTTGGATGAACAGCAGTTCGCCAATAGAGGGGATGAATACGGTAATTTTACGACATTTTATTCGCATGATATTGTGGGAATGTTTACTTGCGCGCTAAGAGAGCTGTCCAAGGGGTTTCTGGTCATTCATATGATGTTCCTTGATGAAAAAAGCAATCAAGTTGTTTATGTTTTTAGGGAGGCGCGCCCTCAGGGACGAAAATATGCGTACCGGGTCGTTGTCGAGTCTGGAATGCAGATCAAAACGGAAGATGACTTTTTGCAGCCCACCCTTGTGATCAATATGACAAAATTTTCTTCAGGCCTGCCGAGATATTATTTCAAGAACATCCAAGAAAACCCGTTGAAATTCTAACAAGGATAGATATAATAAGTTACATTTGCGCGCAGGTGGCGGAATTGGTATACGCGCACGTTTGAGGGGCGTGTGGGGTAACCCGTGTGGGTTCAAGTCCCACCCTGCGCATTTGATATGCTGTCTCCCGGAAATATTTCCGGGAGTTTTTTTGTAAGATTTTGTTATATTACAACAAAAAATAGCCTATAGTACAGGTATGAATCTTCGCGTTTTCTTAGTTTCTCGTAAGGAGTTTTTCGTGTCGCTTGGCCTCTGGATCAGCTTGCTGACGGGGCTGATGATCACGTATTGGCCTGCCATTAGTTCTTTATATGCTTACCACGACAGCCTCATTTATTTTCTAGATACAGATGTTCGGATCGCTCCTCCAGGGACCACTTTCGCGTTTATTACGGGACGTTATTTGGCGGCTGTTTTTCAAGTATTGATAGGCCGCTCCGTTGACAGCTTACAAGATCTGCAGGTTGTCCGTTTTTTAAGCGTGTTGCAATTAAGTTTCTGCGCGATCGTCATGACAAACTGGTTGAGAAGGAATTTTTTGCGAACCGTGGAATCTTTATTATCAGTTTTTATTATCTTTACATTGCCGCCCTTCCAGATCGTTGTTTGTCAGGCAGGGATGTCGTTTTATCCAATGTCTATTCTTATGGCGATCGCTTCTTTTCTGGCTTGCGTGAAGGCGCTCGATCGGTCTATCGGCCGGCGACAGAGAATCGTGCTTTATGCTTGGTCTGTGCTTTTGTTTGTGATCGCCCTAACTATTTATCCATCAGGGGCGATGTTCTTCTGGGCAATGATGGCCGCGACCGTTTTTTTCTGCACAAAAGAGCCGTTTCAGGTTTTTTGTCGCAAGTCATTTTTTTTGCTTGCGGCAGGATTTTCAGGGACGGTGATCTACCGACTTTTGCTAGAAGCAACAAAAAGTTTGTACCTTTCTTTCCAGATCACGCAATATAGCCCCTATGATGTTTCTACGAAATTCGCAGACAAGATCTTTTGGTTCTTCTCTGATCCCGTTGTCAAAATACTTAACTTTTGGAACATCATCCCTTCCTTGAACCTTGTTTTCTATTTTGGGGGATTTATTGTTGTCGCCTTGCTCCTTGCCTTTGCGCAGAGAACAAGAAATATTTCCTGGAAAGAATCTATTCTAGCGGCAGGATTTAAGGCAGTTCTTTTGTGCGGCCTCTTCTTTCTGACATCTTTACCAAACCTGCTTTACGCTGAACACATCGCCTTTTATCGATGCTATATGGCATTGGCTGCTTTTGCTGTTTTTATTTTTCTTTGGTCGCTGTTGCGCTACGCAAAGATCTTTTCAGCGATCGAAAAGAGCGTTGTGATCGTTGTTCTGAGTTTTCTTGCAGTCGCCGGGATCGTTTTTGCTCGGCATGCAATCACACAATACCGCACGCGGATCAGCGTCCAAGAGTTCAAATTCTTAAAGCAGGCACTACAAAGTGTTAACCTTAATCATTATTCGCGTGTCTATATTGTGCAGCCGGATCAAAAAGATATGTTTGTAAGCGATGATGAATACGGAAATCTGACGACAAGTTACGGCAACGATATTATCGGTTTTTTTTCTGCCGGAATCATGGACCTTATGAAAAAAGATTTTAAGGTTTACCATATCGATCATGACCCGACAACAAGGAAGACCATATATTTTTTTAAGAGATATAATGAAAAAGATCCTTCATCTTCCTATAAAGTGATCCTTGATTTTGGATTTGATATCAAGAACCCTGGGGATTTTAAAGAATCAACCCTTGTTATTGATATGAACAGGGTTGCTGATTTTTTGCGCGAGCAAAAAAGAGGTCGACCGATTAAATATAGCAGCAGGTTTTAAAATACGCTATACTATGAATATTCTTCTCTAAAACAGAAACACAAAGGTAATCGTATGCGTTCCATTCAGGTAAGTGCGAGTATTTTATGCGCGGATTTTATGAATCTTGCGGACGATATTCGTATGTGTGAAGAGTCTGGGGTAGATATGCTACACGTTGATGTTATGGATGGGCATTTCGTTCCTAACATTACGGTTGGCCCTTTGCTTGTAGAGGCTGTCAAATCCATTACAAGCTTGCCCGTTGATGCCCATTTAATGATCGAGAATCCAGGCATGTATATTGACGCATTCCTAAAGGCGGGGGCGGATAGTCTTTCGCTTCACGCGGAATGCTACGCGCCTTTAGGTTCTTTATTGCGCGAGATCGATGGGCACACCTTCAAAACGGACACAATTAATGTGAAAGAGGCTTTGAAGGATATCCAAAGGATTAAGGACAAGGGAAAAAAAGCTTTTATGGTCCTCAACCCCGGAACACCGATCTGTATCCAGCCTGTTTTAGAAAAGCTAGATGGCGTGCTGATCATGTCTGTTAATCCTGGTTTCGCAAAGCAAAAGTTCATGCCGGTGGCGCTATCCAAGATCCACCAGCTGCGCTCGATCTTCGCAGGGGATATCGCTGTGGATGGAGGGATCAATCATTTAACAGCGCCAGAAGCGGTTAAGGCGGGGGCAAATATCCTGGCGACAGCAAGTTATTTCTTTGGGTCTGAGAAACCAAAAGAGACTATTCGATATCTAAAATCTTTAGGGGGATCATCATGAGAAGAATGCTTATCGGTAAGATGTTTGACAGTGCGGGTCAGACCGCTATTGAGTACATGTTGTTGCTGACTATTTGCGCGTTGATCGTTTTTGCAGCGTTCAAGACGTTCTTTGCTCCCGGCGGAAATGTGAACAAACCCACAGAAGCTTATTTTAATAAGATAAGCAGCAATATCATGGGTCCTGAGCCAGTTTTTACTTCAAACGAGTCGACAGGCGGCCCTTGCGGCGCTGCGTGTACATCATTTTCTTATAGTGATTGTCCAACAGCCAACGATTGCTGCTCAAAACATCTTGAGTACTCTTGGCAAATGAACCCCAACGACCCTTCGATCGGGGCTGGGCAGTGTAACGTAAGTTTTTCCGGGTGCGTATTCCCTCCAGATCCAGCGAATTGTGATACTTATAGCAATAATGAGTGTTGTGTTCAGGATAGTCTTTGCGCATCCTCTGGCACTGGATGTTACTAGGCATCTTTTATCGCTATCGCTTGTCTTTATTCTTCTTCTTTGTCCTCTCTCTGTCTTTTTTAAGTTCAAATATCCTAGAGATTGTCGCTTCTGTTGTTTCTGTTTTTGCTGCATCAACAAGTTACCATCTTAAAACCACCTTTTTCTTATTTTACGCTTTAAGTTGTTGTTTTCTTGCTGAGCATCAAGCGACTATTCATAACCCACGTTCAGATCAGCTTAGAAAACTTACATTTTCTATCATATTCTTTTTGGCTCTTCTAAATATTTTCCTTCATTTTTATTTCTTAAGAGTTTACGATCTCCCATTCTCCTTCAAGGCAAAATATTGGATTTTTATTCCAGGAGGGATGGGCGATGTGACAGCGTTCTATCATTCCCACAGCCTAAAAGCCGTTTGGTATTGCCTCGCCGTGATCCTGAATATTAAAAGTTTTTTTACCCGCATCGATATTCAGAACATAGAGGAGGGTGGGGTTTTTACGGGGGCAGGATACGCTTTTTTTGAAACTCTCCCTGCGGCGATTTATTATGTCGCTACAGCCCTTTATGTTATTTTATTCTTTCTTTTTCTTATGCTTGCGGTTTGCAAGATAAACTCTTGGGGAAAGCACAGGACTATTTTCTTGCTTATTTACGTCACAAGTTCCTTTTCGATCTTGAGCAACCTTGCGGATGGCGGTCCGGCGACAAAAGAATTCCTTTTTTCCTTTGCCGCTCTTTTTTTTGTTTTAAGATACAATTTTTCCAGGAAATATTCTGAGATGAGAATAGGCTTGGTTGTTTTCATCTTGATTGCGATCTTGATATATTTTCTCTATGATCTTTTTGGTCTCGATCCAGGTAAGAAATATTACGCGCTCTTATTGCTTTATGGGCTTCCTATTGGTTCTTTGTTTTTGTTTTTTGGACGTGTTCGCGCTTATTTTGTTTTCTTACTATGTGTATGGATAGCATTTATAGTGACTTCATATGCTCACGCTGGGTATTTTCTGCGAGATGATCCAAAGTTCTACGGCCTGCAGCTTTATCCTAACGAAAAGGTGTGGATCACTGGATATCGCCAGAGGCTTCCAAAGAAAAAGATTTTTGAGTATGGCTTTGTAGCTATCTATGAGGACATCATTAGGAAAAAAAGCACTCTTCGCGAATATGCACAAGAAAACAACTTAGACTATCGATCCTATATGAACCAAGTAACTTTTGTTGGTCGATCCCCATCTGTTTACTTAGATGGTAGGCAAGGTTTTGCTTCTTATGCTGGGTTGATTAAAGTAAGAAATGTTTTAAAAGGTGTCCAGGAGGATCTATCGCTTCCTTTTTGGCGGGTTATTCTCAAGCCAAGTTCTCTCGAGGGATTTAACTACGCATTTATTTTCTTAAGCCACGTAAAAGTTCGCCATCTTAATCTTTGCGTTCTGTACACTTTTTTACGAGAGATGCTTAAGACAGAGGAAATGGTGATCGTTATTCCGTAGCTTTAAAAAGATTTTAGCTCCCTTTTCTTTTGTCTCGCACAAAAGAGCTTCCTTCAATACCTTTGGCGTAGCGTTTGAGTTCGGCGCCGATCTCCGCGACCTGAGCGACGTGACGGATCGGCTGGTTGAGGTTACTTACAATACCGATAGAAATGGAAAGAAAGCCAAATTTCGCTTCTTCATTTTGCCGGTTTCTGGCAATAATATATCCTCGTCTGCGGTCTTCTTCGGTGTACAATGACACAACGATCGCATTAAATTGGTCGACAATTTCTTGAGCGATGTCATCAGCGATCGCATCATCGCAGACGTAGACAAAATCATCGCCGCCAATGTGACCGACAAAAGTGTCAGGCGTGCCTTTCTTCTGGACGGCCTGGATCAAGATGTGCGCTGTCTTCTTGATCACCTCATCGCCTTTTTCGAACCCATAGATATCATTATAAGCTTTGAATTTGTCCAGATCCGCATAGCCAACCGCGAAAGGCTTGCCGCTTTGAATGCGATACTGCAATTCATCCATGATGGAGTTGTTTCCTGGTAAGCGCGTAAGGGGATTGGCGTCAAGACTGCGTTTTGTTCGACGCAGGATCATGTTGATCCTTGCTAGAAGCTCGTTGGGTTCGAAAGGTTTCACGAGATAGTCATCCGCGCCGGCTTCTAGACCGCTTACCTTGTCTTTGACCTCTCCTTTGCCAGTTAACATGATGACAGGTGTATGTTGCAAGAAAACATCTTTTTTAAGAGCTTTGCAGAATTCTCTGCCATCCATCACGGGCATTTTGTAGTCTGTGATGATCAGATCCGGAGCGTGCGCGCGGGCTAGTTTTAGCCCTTCTTCACCGTTGGATCCTTGAAAGACGACAAAATGATCAGAAAGGGTAAGCTCCAGAACGTCGAGAATGTCTGGGTCGTCATCGATCGTTAGAATTTTTAGTTGTCCCATTCAAGACTATCCTTGTTTTTCTGTTTTTTCTTTCTGCGCTTCATTCGTTGGCTCTAGTTTCGCAGGCTCAAGAGGTATCGTGAAGTGAAAGGTCGTGCCTTCACCGATCTTGCTCGTGACCCAGATCGTTCCCTGATGCGCGTTGATGATATTTTTTACCAGAGCCAGCCCTAAACCAGTGCCTTTAATGTTCTGATTAAGCTCATTCTCGACACGGTAAAATTCAGTGAATAGCCTTGGCATGTCTTCTTCGCGCATGCCAGCGCCAGTGTCCTGCACTTGCACGTTTACTTCTTTATCATTGCCGGAAGCGCGAATGGTGATCGTACCCTTGGGTGTATACTTGATCGCATTACTGAGCAGATTGATAAATACGCGTTCCAGCTGTTTGCTGTCAGCCAGGACCAACGGAAGGTCATCAGAGACTTCTGTAATGAAGGTGATATTTTTTTCGCGCATTTGGGGCATCAGAAGATCCCGCATGTTTTCAATGAGCATTCTTAAGTTTACTTTCTCAAATTTCATTTCAACGCGGCCTGACTCAATTCTGGCGATATCCAGAAGGTCATTGATCAACTCGACCAAGCTGTCTGAATGCTTGTTGATCTTCTCTAGGCGCTCTTTGACTTTTTCCGGGATCTCACCAAGCTTGCCAGACATCAAAATAGCTGCATACCCTTTGATCGATGTGAGCGGGGTCCTTAGCTCATGAGACACGGCGGAGACAAATTCAGATTTTGTCCGGCTTATTTTTTGTACTTTTTCAAGGGCTAACGCAAGTTGACGGGTGCGATCCTGGATCTTTAGTTCCAACTCTTGGCGGGATTTATAAACTTCTTCAAAAAGCTTAGCGTTTTCTAAAGATTGTCCGATTTGATTCGTGAGGATAGATATCATTTCTTCGTCTGCTTCTGAGATAGGCGTTGTTTCTGTCTGATTGCCAACAAAGATAACGCCCATAGTTCCATCTTGGGTTAAGATAGGAGCTAAGATAAAATGTGGGATTCCGAACACGCTGATGGCTTTTTCTTTTTTTTGCTTTGAGGCGGTAGCCGAAGAAAATGGATATCCTTCTTGCAGGACAGAATTAAAGGACGTATCCTTTAAAAGATCATTCGTGATTTCTGAGACTTGATCATTGCCAAACCCTGTATTCACGCGCATGCGTAGATTTCTTTCTTCATCAAATGTCAGGACAAGGATTCGCTCGAATCCTAGCTGTAGCATCAGGGACTTGTCAAGGCGGCGAAAGATCTCCTCCTCGTCTAGGGTTGTACTGATCAATCGTGAAGTTCTCTGCAGAGCGTCTAGGCTCGCAAGGCGCCGGTCAAGCTCTTCTTGCGCGCGGTTTAGCTCAAGGTCGGTCTTAAGGATCAGCTTTGCTTGTTCATCAAGACTGTTAAAAGATAGCTTCAGTTTCTTCAGCGCATCTTGCAGTTCTTTGACCTGATCGATCTTGTTAATAAGAAAGAAAATGAGTGTACCGATCGTTCCTAAAACGATCACGGCAATAACCGCAAAGATAGTTGTATCGACCGCCGAGCTTGTGATATTTAGCATAAGATCATTTCTGTGCTATACCAAGACTATCATCCAAGAGTTTTCTTGGCAAGATGAAACTAATGGGTTTTGTGTTGCGCGAGAGCCAAGATATTGATCGTTCCGTTTTGTAAAAAGCAAGGACTGCCGCGCTCTGTCGTGCTTAGTGGCGCGAACTCTCCATAGGTGTACATTCCAAAGACCGGAATATGATCGCCAAAGACTTCTTTGACCGCTTGAACCTCTTGAAAGGCGCTTCGCCCTAATAATTTTTGACGTGCCACAGACTCAAAAATAGCCACAAGTTCTGCGGGACGGCCTAAAAGCGCGTCTTTGGCCTCGCGGGCTGCCTGAACAGCCGCTTGTTTGCAAGAATCTTTATTTCCGATCATGATATGAACTTCTGCTCCCTGAGGCACTTCTCCTTGGCAGACCAAGCTGCCGTCTTCTAGGACATTCACAATATGGTTTAAGATGTATTTCTGTTGTTCTTCGATCAAAACCCCCAGAGGATAAAATAAGCGCGCACGATTGAGGCGATTAAGAAAAAGTAGGGAGGCTTGCTCACCAAAAAATTCTTCGTAAAGAGAGATCGCTTTTTTACCATTGATCCTATGGATCACGTTGCGGTCCGTCCGATCAGCAATGCGTGGCTTGCCCAGAGGCTTCCACCCGTGCTGACTGGAAAGGCCAACGGCTATTTGCCCGCCGATCATTAAGGCACAGGCGGCATCAGTGGTGACATCGCCGTTAAAATATTGATAGGTTTTCTGGTAATGGAAGTTATCGAAGCTTCCTCCTCCGACGATTGGTGAAAATTGTCCAAACGACTCTTTCAGCCCTCTTAGCAAAAGAGGTCCTTTCGCGGAGAGGCCATCAAAGAAGACGAGCGAAAGCTGACGTGGGTTCATGCCAAAATCTTTTAAGACTTTACGCGCAAGCTCGCGGGAGGCAACTTCCGGGTTCTGCTCCTCCAAGTTTTTGATCAAGGCAGAGCCAAATTGAATTTGTTTTGAGGCGCCGCTGATCGTCATAACGGCGATCCCCGTTGATTCAATAGAACCTGAGAGGATAATACCGCTTGTAGAGGCTCCGATCGTTCTCGCGTCCGGAAAAATATCTTTAACGACAGCAAGAGCTTCTAAACGGCTATACGCAGCCGTTGCGTATACCAAAACAAGGTCTGCTGGTTCTTGGTTGATCTGGATCTTGGCTTGCGCCGACGCATCTTGAGCGGCACGGTAGGGGTTTTCATTTTTGCTGAAGCCAATTCCGACGAGTAGGGGCATATAATAATTATATTAATATTTTAGCAATGATGTGCTCATTCTAACGAGCCAAAGATGAGGTGTCAATAATTTTTGTTGACCAAAAAAGAAGGTATGATATTATTTTACTCGTCTGTAAGCTCATTGAGAAAAGATGAAAGACAATCCCCTCAAGCGGGGACTTTCAATAGTTCATATCTTTACAAAAGATCTGCGGCCCCATCGTCTAGCCTGGTCCAGGACGCTAGGTTCTCAGCCTATAAACACCGGTTCAAATCCGGTTGGGGCTACCACTTCAGAGGTCTTGATAAGAACATATGGAACATAGAACTAAAGGACAGGTCGAGGCGCTGATCAGCGAAGCGATCATCAAGTTTGAGAAAGAGTATATGGGCCGAGGACCGGTAGAGACCAAGGCTTATATCATCAAAGACATGGTCTTTATTCGACTCAAAGGTGTCCTGACCCCTGCGGAAGAGCAACTTGCCAAGAGCCCGGAAGGATCAGACTTGATCAAGCGTACAAGAATGCAGCTTTTAGAGCATGGGCGTGTTTTGTTAGCGAACATGATCTCTTCGATCACTAATTGCCAAGTGCAGAGTCTGCATACGGATATCAGCACAAAGACCGGCGAGCGCGTCATTGTCTTTACCCTTGATATGAATTTGGAGGAGATGCTCCCTGAAAAAGATTGACGAAATTATTTTTTAAGTTAAAATAATTTTGTTATTAAGATATTGGAAGACTGTCAGCGAGAGCCTTGATCACGTTGGGGCTGTTGCAGAGTAAGCCAACAAAAGTTTGCGTTTCTTTTTAAAAGAGCGAAAAACATTTGTTGGCTTTTTTGTTGGCAGTTGAACATCATGGCGATCATCAAAGAACGGAGGTGTTGGATGGATCAGGGGTCTTTACGTATGACGCGTTTTACTGATGTTGAATTCTTCAAAAGAGGCAAGGTCCGGGATGTTTATGACCTCAAGGATAAGCTGTTGGTGGTTTCTACGGATCGTATTTCTTGTTTTGATGTGGTTTTGCCGACATCGATTCCTCACAAAGGAGAGATCCTGACAAAGCTTTCGCTTTTTTGGTTTAATTTTACAAGGGACATTATCGATAATCATTTTATTTCCGCTAATGTAGAGGAGTATCCTGAAGTTTTACAACAGTATCATGATGTTTTAAGCGGCCGCTCCATGCTCGTTAAGAAAGCGCAAGCCATTCCTGTTGAGTGCGTTGTTCGAGGATATCTCTCTGGCTCTGGATGGAAAGAATATCGAGCAAAAAGATCTATCTGCGGCATTCCCTTGCCCTCAGGATTGCGGGAGTCGGATAAGCTTCCGGAGCCCATTTTTACTCCATCAACAAAAGAGGATGTCGGTCATGATGTCAACGTTTCTCAAGAGTTTGTTGAGAGCGAGCTCGGCAAGGAGATGGCGGAGCAGCTTAAAAAGACAAGCTTGGCAATATACCAGAAAGCAAGCCAATACGCGGAATCCAAAGGGATCATTATTGCTGATACCAAATTCGAATTCGGTCTTTATGATGGCAAGATGATCTTGATCGATGAGGTTTTGACTCCGGACTCGTCCCGTTTTTGGCCTCGAAAGACCTACGCTCCCGGCGGGTCCCAGGCCAGTTTTGACAAACAGCTTGTGAGGGATTACCTCGAAACATTGGATTGGGATAAAACACCGCCCGGCCCTGAGTTACCAGAGCATATTGTCCGTCAGACCAGCGAAAAATATTCAGAAGCTTTAACCTTGCTCAGCGGGCAATCATTTTGCCCAGGGTCATGCCATGGCTGTTAGTTCAGTATCCGCGATCGAGGAGCTGGTGAATCAAAAGCTGCATGATCTTCTTGAACAGTTTCTGGGAGAGGACGCGCGATCGGTTACTAGCAAGATCGTTGACGATGTGATCATCGTAAGGTTCCAGAATGTTCTTGCCTTGGGGGAGAAACATTTAAGTGAAGATCCTCAGGGCGGAAGGCTGATCCAAGACCTTAAGATGAAGTTAATCGAAAAAGCAAGGCCAGCCCTAGAGCGCTGTATCGAGGATATCACGGGCGCGCGCGTAATGGACTTGCATTCAAGTTTTAATTTGGCTACGCGAGAACGGCTAGAGATCTTTGTGCTGGACCAAAATTTAACATAAGAATAATCAGGAGGTGACATGCTTGAATGGAACGCGTATGGGGATTATCCCCAAATAGATAAAACAGCGTATATTCATCCTTCAGCTGTTGTTATTGGAAAGGTCGTGATCGGCAGCGGTGTTTTTATCGCGCCTGGAGCGGTGATCCGCGCTGACGAAGAAGAGAGCTCAATTATGATCGCGGACCGCTGCAATATTCAGGATCATGTCGTCATCCATGCGCTCGGCCACAGCCGCGTAGAGCTTGGCGAACGAACATCATTGTCGCATGGCTGTATCGTGCACGGTCCTTGCAAGATCGGAAAAGATTGTTTTATTGGTTTTAACTCTGTGATCTTTAATGCTGAATTAGAGGATCATGTTTTTGTCAAATTTATGGCTGGAGCCTTGGATGTGCATATTCCTGCCGGCCGCGTGATACCTAGCGGAACGGTCATCGATACCGCGGCTAAAGCTGACGCCTTATTGGTCATGCCGAAAGAGCTGGAGATCTTTAGCCGCAACGTCTTGCAGGCTAATGCGGTCTTGCTCAAAGGCTATCGCAAAGAAACTTAGGGTCATAACAACATCTCGCGATCTCGATCACGCTTAAACGAAGCCTTGCGCCTTTCAAAAAGAAAGCTTCTTGATAGGATAAATTTTTATAGGTATAATACGTTGTTGATAAGATCTTTTTTAAGCCAAATCCTGTAGTCGTATCCCTATTCTTGGAGAAAGGAATCAAGGGATTGCTTTTAAAGGTGCTCAAGTGAATTTAATGATCGGCAATGCCCAATAGCAGGGCATTGCCTTTTTTATTAGCTGATCCGTTTTCTCAAGGTTTTGAATATGCAAGCTAATTTAGATTATATTTTTTTCTTATACGGATTATCTTTTCTTATTCTAGCGGTTATTTCATTTCGCTTTTTTAGAGAGAAGATCAAGACTTCCTTGCAATGGAAATGGATGGCTCTTTTTGGCGTTCTTCATGGTGTGCATGAGTGGGCTAATCTAATAGCTGTTTCTTTCCCTCTGTGCCGCCTTGGCAATGCGTTTTCTTTTCTTTTGCTGACAGCTTCCTTTATCTGTCTTTTAGAATTCGGTCGCAGGTCATTTAAAAGAAACACAGGACAGCATTTAGTTGGATCCTGGATATATGGACCTCTTGTTCTTTTGTGTGTTGTGTGCGGATTGCACGGAACAACAGGATGGGAGGTCGGCGTTCGTTATTCTTTGGGTTTTTTTGGTAGCCTATTGACAGCGCTAGCGTTCTTTAGGAGATCAGAGAACACGCCTTTTCACCATAAGAAGCGTTTGCGGACTATTGGATGCTTGTTCGTCGTGTATGGGGTCGCAGTCGGCCTTGTTGTGCCTTATCAGGATTTTTTCCCTGCTTCGATTATTAATCAAGGCTCTTTCTTTCAGATGATAGGCGTTGCCCCTGAAGCCGTGCGAGCTTCCTGCGCCATTGTGATCGCGCTATTGTGCTTTTCGATCATCACGAGCCTGGAGATCTTATGGGCTGAAGAAGAAAAACAAAAGACCATTAAGCGTATCTTTATTTTTCAGCTTGCTGTTTTGTTTCTAGTTATTGTTGGAGGATGGATCTTTTTGCAGAGGGCCTCAGAGGGCGAGGTGGCACGCAAATCCCAGCATCTTTTAGACAGAACGCATTATCTTTCACAGGCGATCAATATTGATCATTTAAGAAAGTTATCAGGAACGAGAGCGGACCTTGATCTTGCGGTTTTTGAGCGTGTTTGGGATTTTCTGAAAGAGATCCCAAAAGTTTTCCCGGAGCAACGTTTTGCTTATTTTCTGATCAAGAAAGACCAACAGCTAGTTTTTTTAGCCGATTCAGAGCCTTTGGGCTCGCAAGATAGATCCTTGCCGGGTGATGTCTTTGATGGCGCACCGCAAGCTTTTTATGATGTTTTTACGACTCGCCAAAGCTCCATCGTCGGTCCTTATAGCGATGAGTGGGGAACATGGATCAGCTCGGCGTTGCCTATTCTTGACCCGGCAACAGGGCAGATCACGGCTCTTTTTTGCCTTGATCATAATGCCAAGGACTGGGCGCGAGATCTTGCAAGGCACCGTCTTTCGATCATCTTAGGGATCCTATGCCTGTCTTTTTTTATTGTTCTTAGCTTTTACATTTTCGGCAGAGAAAAACCCTTATCTAGCAAGATCTTTTATGTTGAGACCTTTTACGGGGCAGGCTTCTCTTTTGCGGTTGTCATCTTCATTTTTTTTGTTACCCTGCAAATAAGCCGTCAGCAGCGCGATTTTCAATTTCAAAGGATCGCTGTTGTTTCTCAGGAGATCTTTGCAAGCACATTTCGTGAGGCGCGTCATTACTTAGAAACCCTAACAAAATATTTTGAATGCTCATCCGACGTAACGTCCGAAGAATTTCATCGTTATGCGTCTGGGCTGGTTCAGGATCATGCGGGGATACAGGCCTTTGCCTGGATCCCTATTGTCAGGTCTGAAGAACTAAGCGGATATGAGGCAAAAGCAAGAGAGCGGGGAGAGAAAGATTTTTTTGTTTTTGAGAGAACACAAGCAGGTGGCAAGATCCCTGTTGGAAAAAGAGAAGAATATTTTCCTCTGTATTATCTTGAACCTTTATTTGATAACAAAGCTGCGTTAGGTTTTGATGCGTATTCAGAGCCTATACGTCGACAGACCTTAGAGAGGGCGCGCAAGAAAGATTTGCGGTTTGCCACGGGCGTGATCGATTTTGTTGTTGACCAGAAAGGACGAAAGCAAGGGATCCTTGTTTATCAGCCTGTGTACGTGCCCAAGCAAGGATTAGATGGTGAAATAAAAATAGAAAAGGAGTTTAAGGGGTTCTTGATGATGGCTCTGCGTCCCCAGTCACTTTTGGAAACAAGGTATTTTGTAAAACTTCTTTCTGATCGGCAGCTTACGCAGTCTTATGTCATCGATCTTGGTGATCCTTCGGGGATAACAGCCATGGCAAGCTATCCTGAAAAAAAAGGCCTTTCTTCGGCCGAGGCGCAAGACTTGTTGCGTAAAAAGCCCAACGAGCTTAAAGAGATTATGGTCTTTTCTTTTTTTGGCCGTTCATATGCGGTCGTCGTCACTCCAGAGAAGATATTTTTTCAGAAATATGCAAAGCCCTTGCCTTGGTTCGCTCTTTTCGCAGGGTTTTTATTTTCCGGCCTTTTAGCGCTTTTGATCTACACTTTGCAGAATCAGCGCAAGCGTGCCGAAGACATTGTGATCCACAGGACCGCGGAGCTTTTTGAAAGCGAGCAGCGATTTCGCAGCATCTTTGATAATATGGCCGATGGCGTGGCGATCTATCGGGCTGTGGATGATGGCAAAGATTTTGTGTTCGTTGATATCAATCGCGCAGGGCAGAAGTCTTCAAAGGTGGATCGCAGTGATGTTGTTGGCCGGCGCATAACCGATGTCTTTCCTTTTGTTTCGGACATGGGACTTCTTGCGGTCATGAGACAGGTTTATCGGACCGGAACATCACAACAGCATCCACAAACCCTTTATAAGGATGAACGTCTCCAGCAGTGGGTAGAAAACTTTGTGTGCAAACTTTCTTCGGATCTTATTGCTGCTGTTTATACAGATCTCACGGAGCTTAAGCAGCAAGAATGCAAGGCCTTGGAAGCTCATCAAAGACTGCAGGCGATCATGGATTCAGCAAAGCGTGTCTCTATTATTTCTGTCAACCTAGATGGCGTTATTCAAACCTTTAATAAAGGCGCTGAAGAAATGATGGGCTATTCCGCTAAAGAAATGATAGGCAGGAAAGCTATCCCGAGCCTTCATGTTGAGTCAGAAATTTTGTCCTATGCTCAAGAGCTATCCCAGGAGTTCGGCTATCCCGTGGATCCCTCTGAAGCGTTCAACGTCCGCATTAAGAGAGGCCAAAAAGAAGAGCGTGAATGGACATGTGTTCGTAAGGATGGAACGCGGTTAATAGTAAATCTTGTAATTACGCCTCTTAAAATGGCGGATGGACAAATAGCAGGGTATCTGGGGACGGCAACGGATGTGACTGAAAGCAAGAAGGCTCGGGAAGAGCTGGCTGAGGCCAACCACAGCTTAAGAGAGAACGAAAAACTTTTACGCCGGCTTTTGGTCGACTTGGAAGAAAGAAATGAACAGCTGAAAAAAACACAAGCTCAGCTTGTGCAATCAGAAAAGATGGTCGCTGTCGGACAGTTGTCCGCTGGGCTGGCCCACGAGATCAAGAATCCTTTGGCGATCATGTTGTTGGCTGTGGAGTCTCTGGAAAAGAAGACAGACATGTTCAGCGAAGAGATCCAGAAGAAATTCGCAATGATCAGAGACTCTGTCCATCGCATGAACAAGATCATTAAAGGATTATTGAGTTTCTCACATATATCTGAGTCCGCTTTTAGTCGAGTTTCTGTCAATCATGTTGTCAGCGCTGCAGTCGCGTTGGTGCAGAACACGGCAAAGATCAACAATATTGCATTAAGGGTTCATCTTTGTCAGGATCAGCAGATCATGGCTGATACCTTGATGCTTGAACAGGTTTTTGTGAACATTCTCAACAACGCGATAGATGCTGTACAGGGTTCAGGTGAAATTTTTATATCGTCATGGACACAAGATGACGACACCGGAAAACCTCAAAAGCTATTCATTGAGTTTCGAGATACAGGCCCTGGTATCCCCCCGCAGGCGATTAAGAACATTTTTAATCCTTTTTTTACGACAAAGGAAACGGGAAAGGGGACAGGCTTAGGGTTAAGCTTGGCATTTTCCACGATCGAAAAGCATAAGGGCAAAATAACAGCCTCCAATTACGCTCATGGTAGAGGAGCTGTGTTCTTGATCGAATTACCTGTCTTGGCAGCCAAGAAAGATGCTTAAGCGGTCTTAAAGATATGGAACGTAAGAAAACGATCCTTTTTGTGGAAGATGAATCTGACCTGCGGATGCTGGTCGCGGAAGAACTTTCAGGCCTTGGCTATCATGTTATGGAGGCCGATGATGGAGAAGAGGCGATGGCCTGTTTTGAAAAGGTCATACCGGATCTTATCATTACGGATATCGTTATGCCCAAGATGCACGGCGATGAGCTTGTTAGAGCTGTACGGGCTTTGGACCAAGGTAAGAAGATCCCTATCATTGTTGTAAGCGCCTACGCGCCTAAAGAAAAAGCCTTAAGTGGTTTTGAGGGTGTCTCGATCATCGAAAAGCCTTTCTCTGTGGACCAGCTTCTTTCTATGGTCCAAGATCTTCTTGCGGAAAAGTGATCCTAGGTATTCGGCCAAACCCAAGAACGAAGGGTGCTTGACAGGGTTTTCTTTTGTGTTAAATTATTGGCATATGCTATTAACTTAAGGAGCTCTAGTGTCTCGTCCTGTTAAACAACGATGCATCAGAAAAGATCCTGCATCTTATTATTTTAAGCCGCGGGGAATACCTCTAAAAGATCTCAAGGAAAACAACCTAACCTTAGATGAATTAGAAGCGATACGCTTGGCTGATCTTGATCGTCAGTATCAACAACAGGCTGCTTGCAAGATGGGTGTTTCCAGGCAGACTTTTGGCAATATTATCAAGTCCGCTCACCACAAGATCGCAGATGCGCTTTTGCGAGGGAAAGCGCTCAAGATCAAGGGTGGATTTGTGAAAAAGGTGCGCATATGAAAGATTGGTTCAGCATAGAAAAGAGAAAGCAAAGATCGTTGAAAGATCATGGATATGATATTGTGCGCTCAAGAGATTTTATTCTCCAGAAAGCCAAGATCGGCAAAGGGTCGCTTTTAGAGATCGGCACAGGCAAGGGTCATTTTACGCTGGCGTTAGCAAGAAGAAATTTTTTGTTTACTGCTATCGATCTTGATGCCAGTGCGCAAAAAGTAGCTCGTCAGTATCTTCGTCGTTATGGGTTGGAAAATATGGTTGCGATCCGCAAGATGAATGCTGAAAAATTGAGTTTTTCCAATCAAAGCTTTGATATTGTCATTTCGGTTAATTTTATGCATCACGCGCAAAAACCTTTTCTTTGTTTGCGGGAAATGGTGCGCGTGGCAAAAAAGAAGATCGTGATAGCAGATATCAACCAAAAAGGCGCACAAGCCCTAGACCGTTTTCATGCGAATGAAGGCCGTCAACACCCTCGTTCACATGTTTCGCTTAAAGAGGTGCGTTCGTTCTTTCAAAAAAGCGGATTTACCGTTAAGACCTATAAAGGGTATTGTCAGACAGTGCTTGTCGCGAGGAAAGGAGAATAAAGATGAAGGTGTGTATCCCAACGGAAACAAATCAAGGCATAGCAGCGGATGTTTACGGACATTTTGGTAGCGCCCCGTACTTTATGATCTATGATACGGAATCTTGCACGACAGAGATAGTCGTCAATACAAATCAGCATCATTCACATGGGATGTGTCAGCCAATGACAGTTTTGATGGATAAAAAGATCGATGCGGTGGTGTGCGCTGGCATGGGTGGCAGAGCTGTTCAAAGGCTCAACGAGGGTGGAGTAAAAGCCTATCGAGCTATCCAAGGAACCGTGCAATCAGTCGTTGACCAGTTTCTCAAAGGCGGGCTTGAGGAGATCACGGTAGCAAATGCCTGTATCCAACATGATTGCCATTGATTAAAAAGAACATGCTCACTTGTCTTGCTCTATGCTTTCATCACAAGCGTTTTATCAGCCGGCGAAAGCGATTCTGTTTTCAAAGTGGCTTGAATGTCCTGATCGGCCCTAATGGATCAGGAAAGAGTTCGCTTTTAAAAGCGATCCATCGATGTAAAGATTGCGACAGGCAAGAGGGCGCGCCGACGACTTACCATTATTTTAACAGCGAAGAGATGAATCCTCATAAGACGCACCGATATTTTAAAGGATTCGCTGGGTCTGTGATCCGCGCCCGTTCTCTTTTTTCCTCTCATGGAGAAACCTTGCGCGATGTATTAAAGTCGTATCGGCCTCAGAGAGGTGATTGTTTCTTGTTGGATGAGCCGGAGGTAGGACATGACCTATCGTGGATCCTTAAGATCCGCAGAGGATTAGATGAGCTTGCCAGGTCCGGCTGTCAGGTGATCGTGGCATCCCATCATCCGGTCTTTTGGGCAAAGGCCAGTGTTATAGAATTGAAACGTGGTTATTTGCAGAGATCGTGCAAGCTGATGCATCGCGTGACTGCTTGCCAACTGCCAAGAAAGCAAAAGACAGCAAAATGAAGATCACGCTTTTAGCGCAAGGGTCAACTTTACAACAGCGGGCTAAGGGCCACTGGGGGATCGCTTTTTTGATCGGCCAGGAGATCTTGTTCGACGCGTTCGGGGATGCGCATGCCTTGGAGCAGGCTATACAGAGTAAAAAGGTTGATCTTTCATGCCTAAAGCATATCGTTATTTCTCATGATCATTGGGATCACACAAACGGTTTGTGGTCCATTTTGCCGCGGTGCCCTCAAGCATCGGTTTATGTCTGCCGTCGAGTTTCATCACGCCTTAAGGAAAGCATACGCTCTTTTAGGGTGAAGCTTGTTGAGGTGCAGAAGCCTGTGAGGATCGTCCGCGGTGTTCATACTGCTGGCCAAATAAAGGGGCTGATCAAAGATCAGATTATTTATGAGCAATCATTGGTCATTTCATCGCTTCAAGGATTGACGCTTTTGACAGGCTGTTCTCATCCAGGGATCTTAAGTGTTGTCAACCATGTCCATGAACATTTTCATAAGATGCCTTGTCGGGTCATTGGTGGATTACATTTAAAAGACACGCCCGCGCAAGAGATCAAGAATATTGCCCATCAGCTAAAAAAAGATGGTGTCAAAACGATCATTCCTCTGCATTGCACCGGTAAGCAGGCCGTAAGGATCTTCAAGAGAGTTTTTAAGAAAGAATGTTGCGCTTGGCCTGCTGGAAAGAAAGCAATACAGTCTTGATCAGGTTTTGTGCGGAGAGAATTCTATATAGACTCACGAAAAGAAACCAAGTATAATATCGGCGATCATGATGGACGTTTTTCATTATCCCACACATCCTATTATGCAGGCGTTAGGCGCTGGCGTTTTTACTTGGGGGCTTACGGCCTTAGGGGCTGCTTTTATTTTTGTTACCCAGAAATTCAGTCAGAAAGTTTTTGACGCGATGCTGGGTTTTGCCGCGGGCGTGATGATCGCGGCGAGTTTCTGGTCCTTGTTGGCCCCGGCAATCGCGATGGCGCAAGATAACGGCCAGATCGCATGGCTGCCGGCGGCGTTAGGATTTTTCTTAGGCGCTTTATTCTTGCGGTTGATTGATATGATCCTTCCGCATTTGCACTTAGGTTTTTCTTCATCGGAATCAGAAGGCATTAAGACGTCATGGCAGCGCAGCATTCTTCTTGTGCTCGCGATCACATTGCATAATATTCCGGAAGGATTAGCGGTTGGCGTGGCTATTGGGGCTGCCGCGTCCGGCTTCCCTGAGGCTACAGTCGCGGCCGCGATCGCGTTAACGGCAGGGATCGGTATTCAGAATATTCCTGAAGGATTTGCTGTATCCGTGTCCTTGCGTCGGGAAGGCCTGTCAAAAATGAAAAGTTTTTGGTATGGCCAGCTTTCAGCGGTCGTTGAACCATTATTTGCTGTGATCGGAGCTGCTGCTGTTCTGTGGGCAAAACCTTTGTTACCGTATGCCTTGGGTTTCGCGGCTGGCGCGATGATCTTTGTTGTGGTAGAAGAAGTCGTTCCCGAGTCACAGCGTAACGGCCATACGGATCTGGCGACGGCGGGCACCATCATTGGCTTTATCATTATGATGATCTTGGATGTCGCGTTTGGGTAAGGATAATGTCAACTTATTAAAAGGAGGTTAAAGATGGGAACAAGAGGAAGACAGATCATCGAGGCGTTAGGGATCAAGATCCCTGAATTGATCAAGATGTTAAACAAGGCGTATGCGGATGAGTGGTTAGCTTATTATCAATATTGGGCAGGGGCGAAGGTCGCGGTTGGTATGCCTAAAGAAGCTGTTGTTGCTGAGCTTACACAGCATGCCGCTGATGAGCTTAGACACGCGGGAATGGTTGCTGATCGGATCATTCAGCTGGGAGGAACGATCCTTCTGGAGCCCAAAGATTGGTATACGCATACTAACTGTGGATACGACAAGCCGGAAAATCCGGACGTCCGCGTGTTGTTAGAGCAGAATATTAAAGGTGAGCAATGCGCGATCAGCGTGTATAAAAAGATCATTGACTATACCAAAGACAAAGATCCTGTCACTTATGATATCGCGCTTCAGATCATGTCGGATGAGATCGAGCATGAAGAAGATCTAGAAGCTATTCGAGACGATATTAAGGTAATGTTTTCAAAAAGCAAATAATATGCAAGGGCGCTGCTGCGCGGTGTTTTGACGCAGCAGCGCCCTCACAACTATCATGAGGTCATGACCTTTAACCCTTTTCTTAAAAGGGCACCCAGGCCTCCCCAGAAAAGGTCATGAATATCCTGATCCAGTTTAAAAATAATCCGCTTTTTTTTACTCATCCTCACGCACTGATCGTCTGTTGTAGGCCCGCAGACATTGAAGATGCTTTTGAGAAAATGGAATATTGGCTTTCTAAAGGATTTTATGTTGCCGGTTTTGTCTCTTATGAGGCTGGATATTGTCTGGAAAAATGTTTAGTGTCAAAAGAGGATTATGATTTTCCTTTGATATGTGTGGGAGCGTATCACGCGCCTGAGCCTTCACGTCTTTCGACCTGCAAGAAAGATTTTATGTTGCGCAACGCCCGTTTGAGCTGTTCTTTTCGAGATTACGCTCAGCATATTCAGCGCATCCGCGAATACATTCAAAAAGGAGATGTCTATCAGATCACTTACTGCTTGAAGCTTTTTTGCGATATCAGCGGCAGCGTAAACAGCTTTTATGGGCATTTGTTGCAAGAGCATCCAGTCCCTTACGCGGCGTACCTTGAGCATGATCCTTGGAAGATCTTGTCGTTCTCTCCTGAGCGATTTATCAGAAAAAAGGGGAGCCGCATCCTAGCGGAACCTATGAAAGGAACGTGGCCTAGAGGAAGCAACTTTTTTTCCGATGTTCTCGCGCGTTTTCATCTGAAATACGACATAAAAAATAGGGCTGAGAACGTGATGATCGCGGATCTTCTGCGTAACGACCTCGGACGTATCGCAAGCCATATCCGGGCGCCAAAACTGTTCACGGTCGCCAGATATAACACTCTTTTTCAGATGACCTCCACTGTGACAGGCCGCGTGAACCCTCAAAAAACAATACGCGATATTTTCTCAGCCCTTTTTCCTTCTGGCTCTGTCACGGGAGCGCCTAAGATCCGGGCGATGCAGATCATTCAGGGCCTTGAACCCTTTGAGCGCAAGATCTATACAGGCGCTATCGGCTACATCACGCCGAATAGAGATTGTTATTTTAATATTCCCATTCGAACGATCTTGATCGAGAACAGCAAGGCAGAGATGGGTATTGGCGGAGGGATCGTTTGGGATTCTACGGCTGAAGGTGAATGGAATGAAGGGATGTTAAAAGCGCGTTTTTTGATGAAGCATGTTAGAAAAGATCTTTAAAGGCTAAGTGATAATAAGAATAGTAATGCAAATAGCAATGTGAATTTATAAAGATCTATTTTTCCTGCTACTTTTAAAAAGCCGTGGATCGTTAAGAGACTAATGATGAACGCAGAAAAGAATCCAGCGGCCGCGCCGCTTGAAAAGGTGATGCCCTTGGCAAGGCCTAACATGATATTGTTCGCCAGCATAAAAGGGATTGCCATTAAAAAGCTAAGGCGGATCGATGTTGTTTGGTCAAATTGACGCATAAGAAAACAAGCAATGGTCGCTCCTGTCCGTGATAATCCTGGAAGTATCGCCAGACCTTGGATCGCGCCTAAGACAAAGATGTCTTGAAGGTTAAGCTTTTGAACGTTCTTCAAGATCGGGTGTTGTATCTTACGTTGCAGGATGGATGTTGCAAAAAGAAGGATAATGATCAGCAGCGCTATGATCTTTCCAAGGGTTTGGAAATAATAAGAAAGCGGCATTAAGAAAATCATTAGTATTGCTCCTGTCACTCCTGCCACAAGAATGGTTCCAGTCATTAGAGCGGTGATCTTCTTTACTTTTTCATCAGCTTTGGACCAGGTTATGATAGCATGAAAAATATTTCGTATATCTTGATGAAAGTAGACGCAAAGAGCCAAAGTCGATCCCCAGCGCAAAGGAAGAGCGTGCTGGATGATCCCAGACAGATCCGTTGCATGAAAGAGCCTTATTTTTGCCAAGACGATCATTCTTTCAGCATTCACGGGCAACCATTCGCAGATGCCATGGATCATTCCTAAAACAATAGACTCAAGCATGAACTCTCCTTTGTGATCAGCAAGATTTATTGTTTGGTAGTAACGCATGTATCATAGCATAAAATTTTTTAGGGAAGCGGGTAATCCAAATAAAAATGGAAGATGATTTTATTAGATTGGCTCCTGTGTTATAATTTCTATCATTCCGCCATTAGACTAATATGATGAACCCTAGACAAAAAATATTTTATGTCTTTTGCATGCTCTGCGCTTTGTCCTTTGCGCTTTTAACATCGCCGATGTCTCTTTGGGCGGCCAAGAAAGCAAAAAGCCATAAAGGTATTTCCGCGCGTTCTGTCATTTTCTCCAATAGCACAAAGGTCAAGCGGCTATACGGTAAAAATGTCAACAAGCGGGTCCCTCCAGCAAGTACCGTTAAGGTCATGACAGCCTTATTGGCCATGGAAAAGCTATCCTTGGATCAAACCGTGACTGCTAGCAGTAATGTTGTTTATCCCCAGCCAAGCAAGATCTATATTCAGCCAGGAGAGCAGTATGATGTCAAAAGCCTTTTGTACGCTATTTTGCTGAAATCTGCCAATGACGCGGCAGTTGCCTTAGCGGAAGCTGTGGCCGGCTCTGAGGAGAAATTTGTTGCGTTAATGAATAAAAAAGCCAAAGAACTTGGATGTAAGAATACAAAGTTCTCCAACGCCCATGGGTTACCGAAGCCGACGACCCAATACACAACAGCGTATGATATGTACTTGATCTTTCGCGCGGCCTTGAAGCATCCTTTTTTTCGTGAGGCTATCGCGACAAAACAAAAAACCATCGCCTCAAAAGCTGGGCGCGAGATCAGCCTTAAAAGCCACAACCACATCCTGTCTTCTAAGTGGAGCCAGAAGATCTATGGGAAAACGGGTTATACGCATGCCGCGCGCTCTTGCTTTGTTGGGTATACTAAAAAAGGCGCGGACGATCTGATCATCGCGATCTTCGGTTGCGCAAGCGGTAAGCGCTGGAATGAGATCAAGCGTATCGTTTCGAAGTACGGCGGGATCGCTCTTTGATTTCGTTTCCAGATTTCCTTCATATTGTTTAGATGGATCTGAAACGTCTCGATTGCTCTGAAATTTTTTATTTAGGAGAATCGAGTCAGCTTATAACTTAGCGCTCCCTGACGGTCGCGTAAGTTATGTGCCGCACATCATTTCTCTCCGCTTAAGATCAGCGGAGTAAATTCGCACTTATAACTTAGCGCTCCCTGACGGTCGCGTAAGTTATGTGCTCATTTAAAATCGGTTGCCAAAAGTTCTTTTATACGGTAAAATCTGTTCTTCTCGCAAAGGAGAGAAGTCTCATATGAAGCAGGGAATAACATTGTTGATCACTACAGGAATGATGCTTATTTTTGGGGTGATCATGATGGTACATTTGAATGCTTGGGAAAAAAGGATTAAGGAAGAAGTGTTAGCCCTTGCCAGACAAGAATGTCCGGACCTTGTGCAGCCGCAGAGCGATCCGGGAAAAGGAAAACTATGATCAAGAAAATCATTGTTATTTGGGGATGCGCGGCATTAATATTTGTTTTGATTGGATTGAAGGTCCGTGAGTATAAGCGCGCGTTTCAGTTTGAAAAAAGTTTGCTGCAGAGAATGGATGCGATCGAGAAAAAACAGGATGAGATCCTTACGCGTTTAAATAGCGGAAAGTCCAGAGAAGGGTTTTTTGGAGAAAAATTTAAAGCTGAGCAAAAACCAAAAGCACCTGAACCTCCTGCTAAAGATGAAACAGTGTATACGATCGATATCGGCGCCACGCCGGTTCGCGGAGATATCAACGGCCGCGTGACGATCGTCGAGTTCTCTGATTTTCAGTGTCCTTTTTCACAGCGTTTTCATCCAGTGATCGCGCAAGTCCTTGAAGCTTATCCTCAGGGCGTCAAATATGTCTTTAAAAGTTTTCCTTTGCCTTATCATCCTCAGGCGCGGCCTGCCACAAAAGCCTTATGGGCAGCTCATGAGCAAGGAAAATATTGGGAGATGCTGGATGTTTTGTTCGTCAATGCCAGCATGTTAAGTGAAGAAAAATATAGCGAGCTGGCAAGCCAGATCGGACTTGATGTTAATCGTTTCACAAAAGACCTAAAGGATAAAGACGCACAATGGGAAAAGATCATCCTTGATGACATGAACCTTGCCCAGCAGGTCAATTTTATGGGGACGCCGACCTTTTATATCAACGGCAAAAAAACAGACGCGCGGACATTAGAAGCTTTTAAGAGTGAAATTGATCTTTTGTTAAAATAAATAAATAAACGAAAAGTTCGCCCCGCCGCAGGCGGGGCTCATTGAAGGAGGATGTTTATGGGTGGTCGAGTAGGCGGTTTATCACATATTAACTATAAAGAAACTCGCGGTGTGAAAGTAAGCGGTGGCATGAAGGTCGCTGCCGGGACCGTTTTGACGCGCCAGGGAGACAAGTGGAAGCCAGGGCTTAATGTGATCGGGCGTATGCATCTTACTGCAGGCTGCGACGGGGAGGTTTATTTTTCCCGCAAAGCTGGAAAGTACCGTAAGGCAGTCACGCTGATCAATATCCGTCCTCAGGGCGAAAAAGCTGCTAAAAAGAAAACAGCCAAAAAGGCTGCTTAATTTTATTTTCTAATATGTGTGGAATCGTTGGGTATGTCGGCAAAAAAGAGGCTACGCCTCTTTTGTTGAGCGCCCTGAAACGCTTAGAATATCGAGGGTATGACTCCTGTGGAGTAGGGGTCATATCCCTCAAAGATGGCCGTATCGCTGTTCAAAAAACTCCCGGCAAGATCCAGAATCTTGTTGACCTCCTGAAAACAAAAGATCTTCCCTTAAGCCATGTGGGCATTTCGCATACGCGATGGGCAACACATGGAAAACCTACCCGTTCTAATGCGCATCCTCATGCGGATACCAGTGGAAAAATACTGATCGTTCACAACGGTATTATCGAGAACTACCAAGAGCTAAAGGCAGAACTTCAAAGTAAGGGGTATCGATTTACTTCCGAAACGGATTCAGAGGTCATCGCGCATTTGATCGCTTCTTTTGGTCGTGATGATCTTTTCAAGGCTGTCCAGAAAACACTTAAAAAGCTTGTTGGTTCTTTTGCGCTGGGCATTATTTCAAGCGATTTTCCTGATAGATTGATCGCCGCTCGTCTGGGCTCGCCCTTGATCATCGGCGTTGGAAAAGATGAGAATTTTATCGCCTCAGATGTCTCCGCGATCTTAGAGCATACGCGTAAGATCATTTATCTTAAAGATGGCGAGATCGCTGATATCCGCTCAGATGAGGTTTGCGTTTACGATCTTTCTGGGCGCAAGGTCCCGGCAAAGATTCAGACCGTTTCTTTTAAGCTGGATGCGGTTCAGAAAGAAGGTTTTCCGCATTTTATGCTCAAGGAGATTCATGAGCAGCCTGAGGTGCTTTCGGCGATGTTGTCACTGCGCCTTAAAAAAGGTATGGTTGTCTTAGAGGGGATCGGCTTATCTGATACGGCGCTTGTTCAATGTCGCAATATTATGATCGTTGCTTGCGGGACCGCTTATCACGCAGGGCTGGTTGGAAAATATATTATTGAACAACTTGCGTGCGTGCCAGTTGCCGTTGATGTTTCCAGCGAGTTTCGCTATCGCTCGCCGATCATAGATAAAAATACGCTTGTTATTGCCGTGAGCCAGTCAGGAGAGACCGCGGATACGTTGGCTGCTGTGCGTGAGGCTAAGGCGCGAGGGGCTAAGGTCGTTTCGATCTGCAACGTCGTTGGATCTTCCTTGACGCGCGAATCTGATGGGGTTTTGTATACGCACGCAGGGCCTGAGATCGGCGTGGCTTCGACAAAAGCGTACACCGCCCAGCTTGGCATGATGTATTTATTAGCGTTGAAGTTCGCGGTGATCCATAAAAAGCTTTCCGGTTTTCGCGTTCAAAGCCTTGTCAAAGGCCTAAAAGAGATCCCCGCAACGCTCAAGAAGATCTTGAAAGATAAGGCTAGGATCGCCAAGATCGCCAGGGCCAACGCGCATTTTGGTTCATTTCTATTCTTAGGGCGCAATGTGAATTTTCCTTCGGCTCTGGAAGGAGCTTTGAAGCTTAAAGAAATTTCCTATATCCCAGCTGAAGGGTATGCGGCTGGTGAGATGAAGCATGGGCCCATCGCCCTTATTGATGAATATCGCGCGGTTGTTTGTATCACGCCAGAATCCGATACTTATGAAAAGATGATCTCCAATATGCAAGAGATCCGCGCGCGCAAAGGAAAGATCATCGCGATCGCCACCGATGGCGACACGGGGATCCGCCAGCACGCGAGCAACATCATCTATGTCCCTAAGGTCGATCGGTTATTGACACCCCTTGTGACTGTTTTGCCTCTTCAATTGATCGCTTATTATATCGCTGTCGCCCGCGGCAACGATGTTGACCAGCCAAGGAATTTGGCAAAATCGGTCACAGTTGAGTAAGACAAATTATTAACTCCGAAACCTTCGCTGCGCTTAGGTTCGGAGTAAATTCGGCCATGTGACTTACGTTCACTGGCGTTCCGTAAGTCACGGCCTCATTTATGTTATACATCGTCTCCACCCCTATTGGCAATCTCAAGGATATCACGCTTCGCGCGATCGAAACGCTCAAAAGCGTGGATCTGATCGCCGCCGAAGACACTCGTCACACACAAATTTTATTAAAAACTTACGATATCCATACTCCGTTAACAAGTTATTACGAACATAACGAGTTTTCAAAGTCAAAACATCTGCTTGAGCTCTTGCAGCAAGGAAAGAATGTGGCGGTCGTGACCGATGCCGGCACCCCGGGGATCAGCGATCCCGGCTACTTGCTGATCAAGCTCGCGCAGGAAAACAATATCCCAACGACCGTTGTCCCTGGACCAACAGCCTTGGTCGCCGGGTTATCTTTATCGGGTGCCCCAGCGCACAGTTTTGTTTTTGAAGGGTTCTTGCCTGTCAAGTCTGGGGCACGCCAGAAGAAACTCGCGGATCTTAAAAGCGAAACAAGGACCATCATTTTTTATGAGGCCCCGCACAGGGTGCTGAAAACACTTCAAGATATACAAGATGTTTTAAATGACCCTGTTGTCATTTGCGCTCGCGAGATCACAAAGAAGTTTGAGGAAGTCAAAAAAGCCAAAGCAAGCGATCTCATCATCCACTTCTGCCAAAATCCTCCCAAGGGCGAATTCGTGATCTTGCTTCACCTTGCCCCTTAAGGTAGCGCTTTCCCCAAAACCCCTTTAGCCCCTTTAATAAATATTAATATATTTTATACTTACTTTGTCGGGATAAAAAAAGGGGGAGGGTAAAAAGTGCTTTTAAAAGCCACGGAAAAGCATTGTTGCTCATTTAAGGCAGTTATTGTATGTCTTTTAGTTTCATTTTCATTAATGAGCGTTGTGCCTGCCCAAGCATTAGCTCAGGGTGTTTTTAGCCTCCCCACTCCCGGCACGGTAGTCTCTTTAAGCCCAGGTTTTGTGCCTGTCATGCTTCGCGGCCTTCAGGTCAACTTAGCGAATCCTTTTCAGTTTGACTTTATCGTCGATTCTGGCAATACCGGCCTTGAGGGCGATGCATTAAAAGCAGAAAGCGAGAAGTTAGCTCGTTATTTTCTGGCCACACTGACCACCCCGGAAGAAGACCTATGGGTCAATCTGTCTCCTTATGAGAACAATCGCGTTATCCCTGAGGAGCTTGGACAGACCCAGATGGGCCAGGAACTTCTTGCCCAAGATTATATTTTAAAGCAGATTACCGCCTCTTTGATCTTGCCAGACAGCAAGACCGGTAAGATTTTTTGGGATAAAGTTTACAAAAAGGCTTATGAGGAGTATGGAGCGACCAGTATTCCAACCGATACGTTTAATAAGGTATGGATCGTTCCAGAGCGTGCTGTTGTTTATGAGGATGTGGACAGGGCAGTCATTACCGAGAGCCATCTGAAGGTCATGTTGGAAGAGGACTACCTTGCTGCGCAAGAAAGTCAAAAGTCAAAAGTCAAAAGTCAAAATGAAACCCAACCACTAAATACTAACGACCAAATACTAACAGCCAGCCCTCTTTCTTCGCAAATCGCCCGTGAAGTCCTGATTCCTCTTTTAGAAAAAGAAGTGAACGAAGGAAGAAATTTTGCTCAATTGCGCCAGATGTTCCACGCTATGGTTTTGGCAACTTGGTATAAGCAGGCATTAAAAGAGTCGATTATTAATAAGGTGTATGCGGATAAGAAGAAGGTAGAAGGATTAGAATTAGTCGATAGTCGTGAGCATATAGTATCTAGTAACGACCAACCACTAAATACTAACGACCATATACCAAATACTGTTCAATCTATTTATGATCAATACCTTGCCGCGTATAAAAAAGGCGTTTGCGATCTTGTCAGGGTTGAGCAAGATCCGCATACTCACAAGCCTGTTGCGCGTAAGTATTTTTCTGGAGGATTTGGAAGGCCTGGAGGGAAGCCTATTTCTTCAGCGATCACAAGAAAACCTTGGGCCGCTTTAACGAATAGCTTGGCAAGATTCATTGCTGGAACAGCTTTTGCGGTGGCTATGGTGCTGGGAAGCCCTGATGCCGGCGCGGCAAGCAACTCCACAAGGCCATCGATGGAACAGGCGGAGGAGAAAGTAAAAACAGAAATTGAGAATAAAGAGCAAGATGAATTTGGTCAGGCCGTGGAAATGTTAAGAGATCGGGTCAAAGAATTTAGAGATCCTTCCTCTTGGAATCAGGATTTTTTCAGCAAAGAAAATTTACTGGGAACAGTTATTGCAGGGCTTTTGATTGTTGCGGCAGCAGGCTTAGGCGGCAGCATATCTTTTCGCTCTGTTAGGAAAAGAGCGTTAAAAAGAATTACCCAAGACATTAAGGATGGGAATGTGAACCCGAAGATGTTCTTAAAAGACAATGCTTTGTTTTTGTCATCGGGAAGAGTGCAGATTGCTATCGACCGCGAGCAGATTCGCTTTGGGGATCTTTTCAAATTGAATATTAAGAACGACGATAGAAGATATTTTGTTTCTCTTCTCTGGCTTTTACCATTTTTTGTTAATAAAAACAATCCGGATTCGCCCCAGATGAAAGACTTTATTTGGAGTTGTTTTGGCCACTCCATGACATTGCCTCAAAAATTTTATCGACGGGATATAGAGCACCCTTTTTTTCAGCAGGAACCGTTGCTTGATAGAAACATAGTTCTTGATTTTTTTGTTGAGAAAATGATCGAGTACCCGGAACTGAGGACTGCGCTTCAGGAAAGATTCGCGGATATACGCCCCAATTTTTATTACCATACCGCTGGGAATCTTTTAGATACGTCAGATCGTGTTGTGGAGTTAGCCGCAATAGTCGCTCGGGAGATCAGAGAGGGTAAAAAGGATTACGAGCCAGACCTTTTATTTTTAGATTATCTATCTAAATTCTTTTACCATAATGATCGCTCTCCTTTGATCCTTGGAACATTTTTTAAGGAGCTGTTCCCTCAAGACCAAGATGTAGTTGCAAAGCTTTTAAATAAATTAAGAGCTGAATATAAGTATAGTGATTTCCTTGGAGAAATCCCTGCAATTGGAATATTCGCTATAAAGAACAAAGAGATCATTGATAATAACGCATCATTGATAAAGGCGATTTTATCGCAAGAAAGCAATGTGCGAGGCATCTTGGGCTCTCATATTGCCTCCCACCATAATTTTACACAAAAAGAATTTAATAGTTTCTTGGAGGTCTTTCTTTTAAATCCTGAAGCGAATGATATTATTGCTGATGTTCTTTTTGGGTGGTATAAAAGACGCTCAGAAAGTTTTATCCTGCCGAAAAATCTTCAGGACGCAATGCAAGAGTTAAAATCCGGAGTGGCGCAGACAGAGCACCTCCTGGAATCGCCCCGATATCTTTTAGCAAACTATTTTCTTTTAGGCGATTTAATAGCGGAAAATAAAAAAGAAGGCATGATCAGCGAGAGGGTCAATTTCTCCCAATTAAAAGAATTCATAAAAGATTTTTTTAAAGCGCAAAGTGATAATATTTCTAGTTTTAATCGAATAGGAGAAAACGATCTTTTGAATTTAAGGGCGGTTGCTTATGAGGCTTTTTTGATGTGGGAGCAAATTATTAACGTACAGCAAAAGGCACAAGAATTAGATTTAGAAGTTGTGGTTGTCGCAAATCTTTCTTACGGGGGTGTTGCTTTAGCGCCCATCACAGATCAGAAAGGGAGCGAATATTTTATCAGGGGAACAAATATTCCTGTTTGGCGCACCAAGGTTGGCTCAACAGAGGCTCATAACAATGAATACGTTCTGCCTGAAGATCTTTTTTCACCTGATCAATTAAGATTTTTAGTTGAGAAAAAACCTATGGTCATTGTCGTTGATGGTTCTACATCTGTTGCGGACAAGAATAGGACATCAGCGCACATCCCTGATGGATTTAAAGGATACAGAAACTTTTTTATTGCATTCAACCTTGCTCTTGAGCGTCAGGTTAATCCTATAGAATTTTTTCAAAACAAAATTTTTGTTGACGGCTTACAGGCAACTCCGAATGTCATAAATATAGCAAGTAAGATTCGTGATATGGACCTTGAGCTTGATCAGGCGGCTCCGTATGTTTTGAGGTTTTGGTATAAAAGAAGAGGGTCTCTATATCTTCGTCAGCACAAAACACGAGATTCCATTGCCCGTAAAGTTGATATAAAGAAGCTTGAATCCCCAGCTTGCATTATTTTTCAGTCTGCTGTCCATCCTAAAGATGTTCCCGCGGTAATAAAGAATGATTTTATTGGTGGTAAACATACGCCAGCCAGGTTCGATGATACTGATGCTTTTAAGAGATTCTTACTCTCGTTTCAAGAGGGTTATGGGGTTGTTCCTTCTGAAATATATGCTGATTATTCTCGAAGAGCTCTTGAAGATTTGATAGGTTTGCTGGGGGATCCGACACAAGAATCCTTATCTAAACAAGCCGGAAAAATTTTTTCTGAAGAATCAATTGAATCTAAGCCCTCAGGGGCGTCGCCTTTGACCGCAAAATCTCAAGCAGTCGAAACGGAGGACGCGGGATCTCTGGCGGATATCGTTCGAGCGCAGCAGCCGTTATTTTCTATTGAACCGCAAGGAGAATATGAATTAGCGTACACAATACCTAAGGAAAAGAAAGATGTTGTGCGCTTGATGAAGAAAATGATCCTTGGAGGCCGAACCGTTGCTGAAGAGATCCAGCGTTCGCTTAAGGCCCAAGACATGATGCAGATGGTCAGCAATGTTTTGCGCGTCCAGCCTTCGCCGCAGTCTGTCCAGCTGATCAAATCCTTGAGCGCCCTTGTTGGTGAGGAAGGGAAGGAAGATGAGTTCATGCAGCTTGTTGAAAAATTAGCGGAAATCAACCCTTTCACGATGTTTTATGTAAATACCAATAAGATCGACCTTGCGGAGAAGGAATTTGTAAGGTTTAAAGATAAAGGCATCCAGAATATCACGCGCGCGGATACAACATTGGAGCTGGCAAAGAACTTGGTTCAGCATGGAGGGTTTGGCGTGGTGATCTCTGGCCTTGAGATAGAGGGCAGCTCTCAGTACATGCTTGATCTTTCGATCAATCGAAGAACTTTGTTTCATGTTGATCCGTTGTGGAATCTCGCTCGCTGGCGGTCAGCCAGTGAACATTCAGACTATAATCAGCATAATTATCTTATGAATGTTATGGAATCGGGAACCCCCATCTTTATTGCCTCTCAAGACCGTTTTTTTGCAGAAAACGGGGATTTTGATCCTCGCTCTGAAAGTCTTGCTGTAAGGATTTTTAAAGACAAGGCTATCAAGCGACCGTGGGTTGATTATCCTGAGTCTGGAAAGAATATATCCGAGGAGCATGTAAAAAAAGTAGAAAGATATACGACGAATTACCGCGCGAAAGAGAATATCATTAATGGAACTTTTATGGTGATGGTCCATCCAAATGAACAAGGATTTATTCTTGATCTTATCGAAGAGGCGCAGGCTGGGGATTACGAGTCGGCAAAAAATTTAAAAACGTATGCCTATGGATTTGCCAATAATCTTCGGGCGCGGTACTTTATCACCCAGGAAGGACTTTATGATAGGGCGATCAGCGATGCTCAGCAGGGAAATGTAGAAGCTCTCGATTTTCTTATGTATAGTCATAGAACTGCTTATCCGCGTTCAGACTATTTCGAGAACCTTCCGATCAGCATCGTAGAAAGAATTTACACATTCCTTAAGACAATGGATGTTGAGCCATATAAGAACAACCTTGAAAATAGAAATGTGCAATGGAATCTTGATTATGCCGCACAGCTTGGCAACACGACAGCTAAGAAAATTCTGGAGACGCAAAGCAGTAGCGCGGTCGGTGGTATCGACCTTAATGCTGCTAATCTTGAGCTTAAACGCACGGGGTCGTCGCCGATCCAATTTAATCTGCCGCCGCAATGGCAGGGGGTGGACCTTGAGAATGTCTCAGGTTTTGTGCCGGTCATTATTAATATCGTCCCGATCTATAATTTTCAAGGTTTTCTGGGCATGGGCGAGGATCGAACCCGGCAAGACTTTGTATTAAGCAAGGGCTGAGCGCCTTTTCCTTCCTTGACAAGGTAAACAGGTGGTGTTATATTTGAGGACAAGTAAGGACCTTTAAGCTGAACCTGCGAGTTCGGTAAGGAGTGAAATGATCAGTAAAGCACAACAGAATACGAGGCTCATCTCTTATGCAAAGGGGTGGGCATTTTTTATTGAGCCCGCCAGATTGATGGCGGGCTCAATGCTTCTAGCGAGCAGTTGTGAGCGAAGAAGTTACCTTAATTCTTGGAGGCTTGCATGAGTCAAAATTCAAAAATCATGGACAAAGAAACGATTCGGCGGTCTTTGATGCGTTTAGCGCATGAGATCCTGGAAAAGAACAAAGGCGTTACGAATCTGTGCCTGATCGGTATTCGGACCGGTGGGGCGATCTTAGCGGATCGATTGCAAAAGTGTATCAGGGAGATCGAAAGCGCTGAGGTGCCGGTGGGTGTTTTGGATATTACGCTATATCGGGATGACTTGGCGATTGCTAACACACAACCGGTCTTGAGAGAGACCTTGATCGATTTTGATATTAAGGATAAAAAAGTGATCCTTGTGGATGACGTACTTTTTACCGGGCGCACCATTCGCGCGGCATTGGATGCCTTGACCGATTTTGGCCGGCCTGCGAACATTCAGCTGGCGGTCTTGATCGACCGGGGACATCGCGAGCTTCCTATCCGGGCTGATTATGTGGGTAAAAATATCCCAACGGCTGCTGACGAAGATGTGTGCGTGATCTTGCAGGAGATCGGGAAAAAAGAAGATGAGGTCATTGTTAAAAAGCGAGGGGACAGATGATCGGCTGGAAATACGGAGACCTGCTGGACTTAAGTGATCTGACCCGGGAAGATATCGAGCGGGTCATTGAAACAGCCAAAGCGTTCAAGGAAGTTTCTACTCGGGACATCAAAAAAGTTCCCGCCTTGCGCGGCAAAACCGTTGTCATGCTCTTTGCTGAGCCGTCCACGCGCACGCGTATTTCTTTTGAGCTGGCCGCTAAGCGTTTATCGGCGGATACGTTGAATGTGACCGTCAGCACAAGCTCGGCCCAAAAAGGAGAAACACTTCTTGATATGGCCAAAAACATTGAGGCAATGAACGTGGACATGATCATTGTTCGGCATAAAAGCGCCGGGGTCGCGCATGTTTTAGCGCGCGCGCTTAAGCCGGGCGTGATCAACGCTGGCGATGGTTGCCGGGCGCATCCGACCCAGGCCTTATTAGATATGTTCACGATCCAGGAGCGCTTGGGGCGTATTGAAGGATTGAATGTGGCGATCATCGGCGATGTGCTGCACTCACGCGTAGCGCGTTCGAATATCAACGGCCTTGTCAAAATGGGCGCCCATGTTACGCTATGCGCTCCGACAACGTTAATGCCGCCGGGCATAGAGAAACAAGGTGTTGCGATTACGCACAAATTGGATGATGTTTTGCCGCGCGCGGATGTTCTGATGTTCTTACGCTTGCAAAAGGAGCGCCAAGAAGAAAAATATTTGCCATCGATCCGCGAGTATGTTCAGCATTTTGGTCTGACAACAGAAAAATTAAAGAATGCAAAAAAGGATGTTCTTGTCATGCATCCCGGGCCCGTTAATCGCGGTGTTGAGCTTTCTGCGGAGGTCGCGGACGGGATCAACTCAGTGATCTTGGAGCAGGTGACCAATGGCGTCGCGGTTCGCATGGCGATCCTTTATTTGCTGTTTGGTAAGAAAGAAAAAGTTTCTTAAGAAAAAGTGAGGAAAATGATGTCTATTTTGATCAAAAAAGCCATTATCGTTAATCACGCGAACATCAGCAAAGAACCTCAAGATATCTTGATCGAGCGCGGTGTTATCGCCAAGATCGCTTCAAAGATTTCGGATCCTGCTGACAAAACGATCGAGGCAAATGGTAAATATGCTCTGCCCGGCTTGATCGACCTGCATTGCCATTTGCGCGAGCCAGGTTTTGAGCATAAAGAAACCATTGAAACAGGTTCGCGCGCCGCGGCTAAGGGAGGATTTACGACGATCGTTTGCATGCCTAACACCAACCCTGTGATCGACAACGCGAAGATCGTGGAAGGCATCCTGAAAGAAGCCAAACGAGTAGGGCTTGTGCATGTGCTGCCGGCCGGCGCGATCACGAAAGGCGAAAAAGGCGAAGAGCTTTCTGACATCTTAGAGCTAAAAGCTGCTGGATGCGCCGCTCTTTCTGACGACGGACGGACGGTCTACAACAGTCAGCTGATGCGCCACGCGCTTGAGTACGCGAAAATGGCGAACATGATCATCATGGAGCATTGCGAGGACCCGACCATTTCCAAGGGCTCTATGAACGAGGGGTACTATTCAACTCTTTTAGGCCTTAAAGGGATCCCTGATATAGCAGAGACGATGATCGTGGCGCGAGATATTGAGCTTGCGCGCTATTTAAAAACAAGGATCCATTTCTGCCATATCAGCGCTAAGCGTTCAATTGAATTGATCCGTCAGGCAAAAGCACAGGGCGTGGCTGTGACCGCGGAAAGCTGTCCGCACCATTTTTCATTAACTGAAGAGGCTGTGCAAAGTTTTAATACGAATACAAAAGTTAATCCACCGCTGCGCACCAAAGAAGATGTTGAAGCTGTGAAGTTAGGGCTTAAAGACGGGACGATCGATTGCATCTCCACGGATCACGCGCCGCACGCGCGAGAAGAAAAAGAACTGGAGTTTGATGCGGCTCCTGTGGGTATGATCGGTTTTGAAACCGCCTTCGGGTTGGCTGTCCGCGAACTGGTAGATACAAAATGCATTACTTGGAGCACCCTTGTCGAGAAGATGTCGTTTATGCCCGCGAAAATTCTCGGACTTCCAGAAAAAGGTGAGATCGCGGAAGGGAAAAGCGCTGATATGGTTATCGTCGATCCGCAAAAAGAATGGGTCGTCAAAGAAGAAACGATCGTTTCGAAATCCAAGAATTCACCGTTTATCGGGCAGACGCTCAAAGGCCTTGTAGAAACAACGATTTGTAGTGGAAAAATTTCTTATCAGGCGTAATAATGAGAAAGCAGAAAGTCACCATTTCCGTCATTGGAAGCCATGACGCGGTCGGCAAAAAGGCGCGCAAAGCCTACCAGGTCGGCGCGCTTATTGCCGAGCTTGGCGCTGTGCTGGTTTGCGGTGGACTTGGTGGGGTGATGGAGCAGGCCGCCAAGGGCGCGCAAGAGCACGGAGGTCTAACGATAGGAATTCTGCCAGGAAAAGATAAGAAGGATGCCAACCCGTATATCGATCTCGCGCTACCAACATCCATTGGCTACGCGCGCAATTGTTTTGTGGCTTCCTGCGCGGATATTGTTGTCGCCCTTGAGGGAAGTTACGGCACCAATTGCGAGATCTGCTATGGCCTTGTGTTCAAGCGGCCTGTGATCGATCTTGGAGGATGGGGGATCAAGGGTATGATCAAAGTTCGCAACATGGCGCAGCTACGACAAAAGATACAGTGTCTTATGAACAATCTTTAATTTGAATGGAGAAGCATGAAACAACGCATTAAGATCGACGGAACGATCATGTTATCAACGGTTGTCATCACGATTTTGTTGTACTGCTTTCCTGCGTTGTATAGTCAGAATATTTTTTGGGATGAGATCTTTGATTTTATCGGATTTATCGTGATCTTCAAAGGGGTCTATCTGCGCATGGTCGCTCGTGGGTACAAAAAAGAATTCTCTCAAAAAGGACACGGGCTTGTCATCAGCGGCCCCTACACGTTCACACGTAACCCGATGTATCTAGGGACATACATGATCGGCGCAGGATTTCTTTTGATCGTTTGGCCTTGGTGGTTTTTGATCCTTTACACGGCCGTATTCTTGGCACGCTTTAATGTTCAGATCGAAAAAGAAGAAGTGCATCTTAAGAATATGTTCGGCAAAGAATATGAAGATTTTTGCGCTAGGATTCCGAGATTCTTTCCGCATATCAAAACGTTGTTGACATTGAACGTCAAGAAAGCTTTTCCATGGAATTTATGCTGGAGCACTAAGGAGCGATTCAACCTGATCAGCTTGCCAGCTATGGCGATCGCGTTAGAATTTTTGCAGGAGAAGATCATCTATGGGGTCTTTGACCCGCAGCGTATTATTTATTTGTTTTGCCTTGCGGCTGTTGTATTCGCGACAAGCTTATTTATTCATTATCGGATCAAGAAATGATCAAGTGTCAATATACATGCTCGATTGTTAAGAATCAAAAAATGACTTCGCGGCTTTTTTGTTTGTCGCTTAAAGCGCCCGGATTCGTGCAAAGGGTTTTGCCAGGGCAGTTTGTTCATGTGCGCGTAGCCAACGGGCTAAAGCCTTTTTTCCGACGACCTTTTAGCATCTTTCGCGCTCAGAAAACGGTTGATATCCTGTATGATGTTGTGGGTCTTGGGACGCGTATTTTATCGGAAAAGAAAAAAGGTGAAAGCATTGATTGCCTGGGGCCGCTGGGCATATCTTTTAGACTGCCTCCACCAGGAACAAAGCAGGTCGTGATGATCGCTGGCGGGGTTGGCGTAGCGCCTTTTTTGGCGCTTACGGATGTCTTGAAAAAAGAGAAATATCAACTCGTCCTTTTATATGGAGCCCGTGATAAGGATCATGTTTTTTCGCTCAAGGAATTCAGGAAAAATGGCTGCCAGGTTCATATCGCGACAGATGATGGTAGCCATGGCGTGAAGGGCCGCGTCTCCGCTCTTTTTTCTAAAATCAATCTTAAGATGCCGACATATATTTATACCTGTGGCCCAAAGCCGATGATCAAATGTGTCCAGGATCTTACCAGGACCCAGCATCTTTCAGGGCAAGCGTCTTTGGAGGAAGTCATGGCGTGCGGTGTGGGCGTATGTTTGGGATGTTCGATCAAGACAACAAAAGGTTTTCGAACGGTCTGTCACGATGGGCCGGTCTTTGATCTTCAAGAAATTATTCTTTAAAGGAGTCCATATGCAATATGTTCTGTATCTTTTGATAGGGCTTATGGGAGGTGTCTTCAGCGGTGTTTTTGGTATTGGCGGCGGCGCGATCATCATTCCGGCTTTAGTTTATGTTTTTGGGATGACACAGCATCAGGCCCAAGGAACATGTCTTGCGATCTTGCTGCCGCCGATCAGCATCTTGGCGGTCTTGCGTTACCATCAAGAAGGTCACATTCTTTGGCCTGTCGCGGTCTTTGTCTGCTTAGGATTTGTGTTCGGCTCATATTTAGGAGCAGACTGGATTCAGCAGGTTTCTGGGGTACATTTAAAGAAAGCCTTTGGGGTTTTCTTGATCATCCTGGGATTAAACATGATCTTTTTTAAATGAGCATGAAACTTAACGTTTCCATAGGACATATTCAATTTCAGAATCCGGTTACGATCGCTTCCGGGACATTTGGCTATATTTCCAAATACGCCAAGAGCGCGGATATCCAGAAGCTCGGCGCTTTTATTCCTAAGACCATTACGCTTGCCGCTCGGGAAGGCAATCCCTCGCCGCGCATTGTTGAGACAGCGTCGGGTATGATCAACGCGATCGGCATTGAAAATGATGGGCTGGACCACTTTCTAGCGCATAAACTTCCAGACCTCGCGAAGCTTAAGATCCCTTTGATCGTCAGCGTTTCCGCTTATCAACATAATGATTTTGAAACACTCGTGACAAGGCTCAGCCAGGAAGAAAGCGTTAGTCTCATTGAGCTGAATTTATCATGTCCTAATCTCAAGCATGCGAGGTTGATCGCTCAAGACCCAGCCGCAACGCAGGAGGTTGTCGCGGCTTTAAAAAAGATATCAGCCAAGCCTTTGATCGCCAAACTTTCACCTAACGTCACAGATATAGCCGCTGTGGCTTTTGCGGCTCAGGAAGCTGGAGCGGATGCGGTTAGTTTGGTCAACACCTTTTCTGCTATGGCCGTTGATGTTCATAGGCGAAGGCCGGTTCTTGGCAATGTAACTGGAGGCCTGAGCGGGCCGGCCATTAAGCCAATTGCTTTAAAAATGGTTTACGATGTGAAAAAGCGTGTTACAATCCCTATCATCGCAATGGGCGGGATCATGACCGCGGAAGACGCTTTAGAGTTTTTGATCGTGGGTGCTACGATGGTCGCTGTTGGAACTGCTAATTTTGTGGACCCGCAGACGCCTTTAAGGGTCCTTCAAGGCATTAAAGCTTATATGAAACAGCATCGTGTATCTGATATTCACGATATCATCGGGAGTTTACGAACATCATGATAAATTGCTCGCAGCCAAAATTGATCGTCGCCTTAGATGTCGACACCTTTGAGCAGGCTAGAGGCCTTGTGAATGCGCTATCGCCGGCCGTAGACATCTTTAAAGTTGGCAGCCAGCTGTTCACGTCTTGCGGCCCGGTCATTGTCCGCTACGTACAGGCGAAAGGGAAAGAGGTTTTTCTGGATCTGAAGTATCACGACATCCCCAACACAGTTGCCAGCGCCGTAACCGCAGCCATTCGATCTTTGGATGTCGGTCATCAAGGAAGCGCAGACTATCGCACGGTTTTGATGTATACGATGCATATTTCAGGCGGCCAAGAGATGTTGGCCAGAGCCGTTGAGGCAGCGCAGAATACGGCCCACCAAATGGCTGTGCGCAGACCTTTGGCCCTGGGGATCACAGTGCTGACCAGCGAGACCCGTCAAGAGAACACGCAGGCGCTTGTTCTTGAAAGGGCGTTGATCGCGCACAAAGCTGGGCTTGATGGTGTCGTGGCTTCAGTTGAGGAAGCGGCAATGCTACGCAAGGAATTCGGTAAAGATTTTTTGATCGTAACGCCAGGTATCCGTCCTACAGGATCGGATGTTGGTGACCAGAAGCGCGTGGCTACGCCTTCTGTGGCGATCAAAAATGGCAGCAATTTTCTTGTTGTTGGCCGTCCGATCATAGCAGCTCAGGACCCCTTACAAGCGGCCAAAGATATTTTAGATGATATTCAGCAAGGGTGAGATGAAAAGGAGTGGGTTATGGTTAAGCAAGTGCAGGAATTGATCGATAAGATCAAGCAAGAAGGTATTGAAGCGGCTGAGAAAAAAGCGCAGGATATTGAGTCTTTAGCAAGGCTTCAGGCAGAAAAGATCATTAAGGAAGCTGAAAAGAAAGCGCAGGCATTGATCGAAAAAGCTCAGGAAGAATCTCGCAAGCTAGAGCAAAGCGCTCAGATGTCCATTCGACAGGCAAATCGCGATATGATGCTGACTTTGCGCAAAGAGATCTTGGTTTTTTTAAACGGGATCATTTTAAAAGAAGTGCGCAGTGCTTTAACTGTAGAGTCCATGGCTGAGCTTATCAAGGAGCTCGCGGGAAAGTCTTTTGAGCGATCTTCTGCGGATGTGATCGTCGATCTTCCTGCTAAAGATAAAGAAAAATTTGCGGAGCATGTTTTTGCAAAACTTCAAAAAGAGATCAAAAAAGAGATCATCTTGCGGCCCGCGGAAGATCTAGGGTCTGGTTTTCGCATCAGCTTCGACGCAGGTAAATCCTCGTTCGATTTTTCTGACCAAGGTTTGACCGAGTACATCAGCGCTTCTTTAAATCCACAGATCGCCGAATGGATAAAAAGCGCGCCTAAATCAAAATAAAGATCGTTATGTCCTGTTCCTATTATTATTTTGTGGCGAGTTTGCCAACATTATCTTTTGAGAAGCCAGCCAATATTCTTTATGCCGCGTTCTTAAAAGATGCTCAGCAACATTTGGATCCCAGAGATCTTGAGCTTCTTGCGCAGGCTGTTTTGGAGGCTATCGATTCCCGTGGCGCTCATCCTTTTCTTGATCAATGGGCGGATCTCAACCGTCGTCTTAAGAACGAGATCGTCCGTTTTCGAGCGAAGAAACTTGGGCAAGATCCTGGAGAATTCACGCAAGGAGATGCATATGTGCCTTTGGATGTGATCGAACGGTTGGGTCAGATCACAAAGATCTCCAACCCATTAGAAGCAGAAAAGGCGATCGATCAGCTGCGCTGGGAAAAGCTGGATGAATATAGCGTAGGGCATTTTTTTGATCTTGAGGTTTTGATGGCCTATGGTTTAAAACTTCAGATCCTTGATCGTTATCATGTAATCCATTCTGGACAAGGTGAGGATGCTTTTGAGCGTTATCATCAAGTAGAGATATTTGAGAAAATTCAAGTTTAGCCGCAAAGGAGTGGTGTATGGCAGCAGAGCAGAGAACAGGGCGCGTGATCGGCGTCAACGGGAATATGGTCTCAGTTGAGTTCAGCGATCGCGTGATCCAAAATGAAGTTGCGTACGTGCATCAAGGAGAACATCGTTTAAAGTCAGAGGTGATCCGTGTGCGCGGCAAAAGGGCTGAGCTTCAGGTCTTTGAGGATACATATGAGGTCAAATGTGGCGATCGTGTTGATTTCTCAGGAGAACTGTTGAGCGTTGAGCTTGGGCCTGGCTTGTTGGGGCAGGTGTTTGACGGGCTTCAGAATCCTTTGCAACGCTTGGCGCAAGAACATGGGTTCTTTTTAGAGCGCGGGATCTATCTTAACGCGCTTAATGAAAAAGAGCGGTGGGAATTTACACCTCTGGTCAAAAAAGGCGACAAGGTGCGCAGTGGCGTTAAGATCGGTTTTGTACCAGAGAAGATCTTTGAACACGCGATCATGGTTCCTTTTGGTTTGACGGGAGAGCTGGAAGTCCTGGAGATCGTCTCTCAAGGAACCTATGATCTGCTCACCCCTTTAGCTAAGGTGCGTGACAACCAAGGGCATATACATATTGTGACCATGAAAATGGTTTGGCCTGTCAAGATCCCAGTCCAGGCATATGTAAAAAAATTAAAGCCTCAGAAACCGTTGGTTACCAAGATCCGTATTATTGACACGCTTGTTCCTGTTGCTGTTGGCGGGACTTTTTGCACGCCAGGGCCTTTTGGCGCGGGAAAGACAGTCTTGCAGCATTTGTTAAGCCGGCATGCGGAAGTGGATATCGTTGTGGTCGCGGCTTGCGGTGAGCGCGCCGGCGAGGTTGTGGAGTTGTTAAAAACTTTTCCCGAACTTGTTGACCCGCGAACAGGAAAAACTTTGATGGATAGGACTATCATTATTTGTAACACAAGTTCTATGCCTGTGGCTGCGCGCGAATCTAGTGTTTATACCGCAGTTACGATCGCGGAATATTATCGCCAGATGGGGCTTAATATTCTGCTATTGGCAGACTCAACGTCTCGCTGGGCTCAAGCGATGCGCGAGATGTCCGGCCGTTTGGAAGAGATCCCCGGGGATGAAGCATTTCCGGCATATCTAGAAACACGCATCGCGTCTTTTTATGAACGCGCGGGTGTTGTTCAACTGCGTGATGGCACAACGGGGTCGATCACTATCGGTGGGACCGTGAGCCCCGCGGGGGGAAACTTTGAAGAACCTGTGACACAATCCACGCTTAAGGTCGTGGGCGCTTTTCATGGCCTTTCTCGCGACCGCGCGAATGCCCGCAAATATCCGGCGATCGATCCTTTGCAAAGCTGGAGCAAATACGACAGCTTTATCGATAAAGATAAAGTGCGCCAAGGGATCATGATATTAAAGCGCGGCGAAGAAGTCAGCCAGATGATGAAAGTCGTCGGAGAAGAAGGGACCTCCATGGAAGATTTTATGGATTATCTCAAGGGCGACTTCTTCGATGCTGTCTATCTGCAGCAAAACGCCTTTGATGAAGTGGATGAAGCCACAATGGCTAAACGCCAAGAATCTGTTTTCGACGTGCTGTTAAAAGTGATCAATAAAGAATTTTCCTTTTCAGAAAAAGATGAAGCCAGGAAATTCTTTCTTAATATAAGACAAAAATTCATTAATTGGAACACGCTGGCCTTTGATTCGCCGCCGTTTCAGCAGGCGCGTCAGGACTTGGAAGCGTACATCAACAGCAAACAAAGGTAACCTATGCATAAAACATATAACGAGATCATTCAGATCGCAGGAGACGTTATTACCGTCGAAGCAGTGGATGTTGGCTATGGGGAACTCGCGGAAGTTCAAACCCGCGCAGGCATGTCCTTGGCGCAAGTGATCCGATTGGATGGCGCGCGCGTATCTTTACAGGTGCTGGAAGGCAGCCGGGGTGTTTCCACCAATGACAAGGTGCGCTTTCTAAGGCATCCGATGCAGGTTTCTTTTTCAGAGAACTTATTGGGAAGGATATTTACAGGAAGCGGAAAGCCGCGCGATCACGGGCCCGCCTTGATGGATAATTTGATCAGCATTAGCGGGCCATCGGTCAATCCAGCCAAACGCATTGTTCCTCGCAACATGATCCGCACCGGTGTTCCGATGATCGATGTTTTTAATTCTTTGGTTGAATCTCAAAAGCTGCCGATCTTCTCTGTGGCCGGTGAGCCTTACAACCCGCTTTTAGCGCGTATCGCGATGCAGGCTGAGGTTGATTTGATCATCTTAGGGGGCATGGGATTAAAGTATGATGACTATCTTTTTTTCCGCGATACGCTTGAGCAACATGGCTCTTTATCGAAATCCATTTTTTTCATCCATACGGCATCAGATCCTACTGTTGAATGCTTATTGGTCCCTGACATGTGCTTAGCGGTTGCGGAACAATTCGCGCTTCAGGGAAAACGCGTCCTCGTTTTGTTGACGGATATGACGAATTTTTGCGACTCGCTCAAAGAGGTTGCGATCACCATGGAGCAGATCCCTTCTAACCGCGGTTATCCAGGAGACCTGTACAGCCAACTCGCGAAGCGTTATGAAAAGGCGGTTGACTTTGACTCGGCTGGATCTATCACCGTCTTGGCGGTCACGACCATGCCCGGGGATGATGTCACGCATCCTGTGCCGGATAATACCGGCTATATCACCGAAGGTCAGTTTTATCTTAAGGGCGGGCGTATTGAACCTTTCGGATCTTTAAGCCGTTTAAAGCAGCAGGTCAATGGCAAGACCCGCGATGATCATCGCGCGATCATGGATCGCATGATCCAGCTGTACGCGCAGTATCGGGAAACGCTGGAAAAGCGCTCGATGGGTTTTCGCATGAGCGCTTGGGACGAGAAATTGTTAAGATACGGACAGCGCTTTGAAAAAGAAATGATGGACCTGTCGGTCAACATCCCTTTAGAGAAAGCATTGGACCTTGGATGGGATATCTTGTCCGAGATGTTCGAGCCGGCAGAGGTCGGTATGAAAACTGTTTTAGTCGAAAAATATTGGTGGAAAAAATAATCAATGCCCAAGGTCAAGTTAACGAAAAATGAGCTCAAGCGTCAACGTGACAGCTTAGAGCAATTCGCGCATTATCTGCCAACGCTGCAGCTGAAGAAACAACAGCTTCAGATCAAGATCTTTCAGATCCGTGCCGAGCTGGAGAAAAAACAAGCAGAGCTCTCCGCGATCCGCCAACAGATCCTTTCTTGGGCTGGGTTGCTTGCTGATCCGGGTGTGGATATCAAGCCGTGGATCACTCCTAAGGATATCCACTGGGAGACGCAAAATGTGGCCGGCGCGGACATTCCTGTGTTCAAAGATGTTGTTTTTGCTGCTATTGATTATGATCTTTTCCGCATGCCTCTGTGGGTGGATGCCGGGATCGCTCAGCTGCGGATGTTTTGCTCTTTGACGGCTGAGGTCCATGTGATCAAAAAACAAGTGGATCTTCTTCATCGCGAGCTGATGATCACGACACAGCGGGTGAATTTATTTGAGAAAGTCAAGATCCCGGAATGCATGAGCAATATTCGCGCGATCCGGATCTATTTAGGGGATCAGCAGGCGAGCGCGGTGGGCGTGAGCAAGGTCGCGAAGAAAAAGATCGAGAAAGCTGTTTTGGCAGGAGTAGCGCTATGATCGTTGCGATGAAGAAAATATTTTTGATCGTTCAGCGTAAGGACGCCTGCGATGCCGTCGATCGCTTACGGGAACTTGGCCTTGTTCACGTTGAGCACCAAAAGCTTCCTGAAGGAAATGATATTTCCGCATTGCAGGATCAGATCATGAAGATAGGGGATGTTTTGGCGTATTTGTGCTCATTTCCATCGATCGCGCAAGAAGACCTTGAAGACGCGCAGGATGTGATAGCGTCTACCATTCATGCGTTCGACCGATTATCTGGGCTTAAGGAGGATGTCATCAAGCGGCAGGCATTGATCCAGCAGTGGCGGGCGTGGGGTGATTTTCAGCCTGCGGATATTGCGCGCCTTCGAGAAAAGGGATTTCATGTGAAACTTTACAAGATCCCCGAGACGGCGCTAGCTCAAGTCCCGCAAGAGATTGTTTGTGAGGTTATTTTTACACAGGATAAGATCGCGTACTGCGTTCTTGTCAGCCATCAAGAGATCGCGCTGCCTTTTGCTGAGGTATTGTTGCCAGCCTTAGGGCTTGAGGATATGTTGCGCTTGCAAGATCTAGACGAAAAGAAAATTCTCGAGCTTGAGGCAGAGCTTAAGAAAAGGTGTGCCTATATCAAGGTTTTTGAGCAATATCGCCAAGCAAAAGTTTCGGACTTACGACTCCAGCAAGCCTTGGCCGGCATGGGCGACCAGGAAAGCCTTTTATATTTAAAAGGTTTCTGTCCATCCGAAAGTTTTGCCCGCTTGCAGGGACTTGCTCGTCAACATCGATGGGGTTTGGTCGCGGAAGACCCTGATCCTGATGATCGCGTTCCAACGTTGATCCGCAACGCTCCCTGGGTCGAACTTATAAAGCCGATCTTCGGGATCATGAACATCTTGCCTGGATATCAAGAGTTAGATATCAGCCTTGTTTTTTTGTTATTTTTATCTCTCTTTTTCGGTATGCTTATCGGTGATGCGGGATATGGCATCATTATCCTTTGTGGGACAATATTTTTTCATTGGAAAAGCAAAAGAAGCGTTCAAGACAAAAAACCTATCTATTTGATGTACATCTTTAGCGTTTGCGTCATCGTCTGGGGAGCGCTGACAGGGGTCTTTTTCGGCCAAAGCCTTGTGCCGTCGTTGAGGCCTTTGGTCCCTTGGCTGACTGAGACACGGCATATTCAGATGTTCTGTTTTTTGTTAGGCGCGCTACACCTAAGTATCGCCCATGCGTGGCGCGCGCTGATCAAGATGCCGTCTACCATGGCTTTAGCGGAGCTGGGATGGATCGGCATTTTATGGTTCATGTTCTTTTTGGCAAGAACGCTTATCTTAAATGAAGCTTTGCCATCCTTTGCTTATACATTACTTTACAGCGGAGGGTTCCTTGCGATATTCTTTCATCAGCCAACAACGAACATCTTAAAAACAGCGGGGATAGGGCTGGGCAATCTTTTGATGAGCATTGTTAACATGTTCACGGATGTCGTTTCGTATATCCGCCTTGCGGCTGTTGGGTTGGCATCGGTGGCGGTCGCAGATGCCTTTAATCAGATGGCCTTAGGGTTAGGATTTAAAACATTCTTTTCTGCAATGGCTGCCGTTCTTATTTTGTTCGTTGGACACGCGCTCAATCTTACATTGGGCTTCATGGCGATCATGGTCCACGGTATTCGACTGAACATCCTAGAATTTTCAAGTCATTTAAAGATGGAGTGGTCAGGGGTCGCTTATGACCCTTTGTGTAAGGTCAAACAAGAAAAAATTTAAAAAGGAGAAAACGATGGACGCAAACACATTGGCTCAATTTCAGGATCTTGGCGCTGCTGCGGCGTTAGGGTTGTCAGCTGTTGGCTCTGGATTAGGCGCGGGAGCGGCCGGTATGGCAGCGGTAGGCGCTTGGAAGAAATGTTTCGCGCAGAATAAGCAAGCCCCGTTTTTGTTAGCGGCGTTCGTGGGCGCTCCCTTATCGCAAACGATCTACGGGATGATTTTAATGAACGCGATCTTGACATCATCCAGTCAAGGTATGGCTTTGTGGTGGACAGGGCTTTTTGGGGGGCTTGCGATCGGCATGTCCGCGTGGATGCAGGGAAAAGCTGGTGCGGGTGCTTCAGATGCTTTAGGAGAAACAGGAAAAGGTTTCGGGAATTATTTGATCGTCCTCGGGATCATTGAGACTGTGGCCATTTTTACCATGGTCTTTTCTTTGATGTCTGTCGGCAAGATCAGCGGTTAAAAGAATTTGACAGTCAAATTCTTTTATTGTAATATAACGCTTCCGTTGGGCGATTAGCTCAGTTGGTTAGAGCATCTGACTTACATTCAGAGGGTCGGGGGTTCGAGTCCTCCATTGCCCACCATTGATCGAAAATTTTGGACCGGTAGTGTAGCTTGGTTAACATGTCAGCTTGTCACGCTGAAGATCGCGAGTTCAAATCTCGTCCGGTCCGTATATATAAAAAATAGCTCCTCTTTACGAGGGGCTATTTTTTATATGGACTTGGTCAGTTTGAAGCCGCAAGCGATAGCTACGAGCGACCGAGCGTTAGCGAGAAAGTGGTTGAGCAAGGCGAAACCATTCAAATCTCGTTGTTGTTCCTTCGCATATCAAAAGCATATACGAAGCAAATTCCGACAGATAACTTATGTCGCCCAAAGGGCATCCATAAGTTATGTCGTCATTTGTCGTCCGGTCCGTATATATAAAAAATAGCTCCTCTTTACGAGGGGCTATTTTTTTAGATCTTATTGTTGGATCAGGAAGCTTTTTCGTTTCAGAATTCTGGTCGCGTGATTGTCGATCCAGCCAACGGGGCGTCCCCAGTTCCCGAAACTTTCTATCACTTCAAAATTTCTCGCCAGATAGTTTGATAATAAGATCCCATATGTTTTCCCAAAGATCCCAATACTTGGTTCTGTTGGGGAATTGCAGCGGTTGGAAAGAAGAACGTATCGAACTTTTTTTATTTCAAGATTCAAAATGATGTCTTTTTCTTGATCAATGGGGATATGCATGAAATCAAAAAAACATAGTTCTTTGACCGGGCTTTGTTTTTTTGCCAGAAAGTAATACAGCGGCTCATAGGGGAGCACAAAGAACGTTTCGTTTTGTTCAGGCAGCCTTTCCAATGCTGACATTGTCTGATATATAGTAAAGAACCAGTCCGGCGCGTTGGTAGCGTACATATCATGGCTCTTAAAGTGAAAATGGTGCAGAGGATCCTTGAAAAATGCGATAAAACGTCGCTGGAGAGTGGCTCGGGAGAATAAAACGCTGCAAAAAAAGACGATGAGGGCGACCTGGAAGATCTTTGGGGTTCTAGGAGCCATGAATCCAATGATCAGAAAGATAAAGAGAATTTGAAATGGCTCCGTCCAGTACCTAGAGTAGATCATGGGACTTGCTAAGTGCTCGTGGAGGCAGAAAAGAAAGAAAATAGAAGCCGCGAGGATCCCTAGGAGAGCCTTTTTGTTTTCAGCCCTTCTTTGTTTATCTGAAAAGAACAGAAGGATCGCAAACACAAGAAAATCTACGACGATGATCAGGATCGCTAAGTAGGGTTTGTAGCTTGTGATCTGACCAAAAGTTTCTTTAGTAAATGCGAGCATATTGGCCCATAGCGATGTTGTTGGCGCTATTTGACGATAGCCTCCTAAAAAAGGAAAGCATTGCAAGATATAGTACATCGGCAGTCCGCGGACGAACCAAAAATGAGTTGCCATAAGAAAGGCGCAAGATAAGAGCAGCCCATAAATGTAAGAGCGCAAGTTTTTCTTTAAATTCTCGTGAACAAGATCTGAGAAGATGGCGCAAGCAAGGAACCCTGCCAGACTGTAGATACCGATGTTGAATTTTATGAGAAAAGTTATCGTGATCGAACAGAAGCCGAGCCATAGGAATTTCCGATCACTGCTCTTTAAATACAGAAACAGATTGAGAATGGTCCATAAAAGCGCCGTGATCCCGCCAGCATGATTGTAGGTGTGGGGAAAGTGCGGCATGAACGCGGCAAGCCAGAGTGCCCCGATCAAGGCCCATCCAGCCTGAACAAAACAACTTAAGGCAAGATAACAGAGAATAACAGCAGTAAGCTTGAGGAGCAATTCACCCAATAGGGCGATCTGTATCAAAGGATTGAATATCTTGAAAATAAACCCATAGTAGTATGGCATAAGAGGCCCATAACACCACCAGTAGTCTTGATAGGGTGTCGCGCCTTGAGATGTTTGCCAAAAAGCGTATAGGTCCCGGCCATGATCGCCTTGCGCTAAAGGGGCTTGAAAGGTGCGAATAGGAAAGAGAATAATAATGGCAACAACAATTGTAAGAGCCAAGAATAAATATTTTTGATACCTAAGAAGTTGCTGGAAAAATATTTTCATAGATGGTTATTTTCTTTTTAGAATTTTTATTCCATGATGTAAGATTTTTGTTGGATCGCCTGTCCAATCCCCAAACGTTGCCACGACCGAGAAGTGTTGTTCAATGTGCGCAGCGAGAACCGGGCAGTAGGTTTTTCCGAACGTTCCAAGCCCGTGCTCGGTAGTCTTTTGGCGGCTTGAGATAAGAACGTAATTTATTTTATTTTTCTCGAGTTCATTGACGATCTTTTCCTCTTGTTCTGTAGGAATATTAATATGGTCAAAGAAGATTAGTTGTCTTGTAGGGCTGGGTTTACCAGCCAGGAAATAATAAAGAGGTTCATAGGGTAAGGCCAAGAATGTTTCATTCGCCTGCAGATGATCTGTTAGATATTGCGTTGTTTTCTTGACGGTTAGTATCCAGCCAAAAGGATTTTCGATATAAATTTTCGTTTTTCCAATATCAAAGAAATGATAAGGGGTTTTAAAAGTATTAATAGACATGTGATAATTGAAAGAAAAGATGCATACGATAGCGAACAGAACGCTTACCAATAGCGTTTGCAAGGGTTTGACAAGTTTTTGTACCCCGGCTCCAATGGCAAGGAATAGAAAAAGATTCTGAAGAGGTTTGACCCAAAAAAGATTATACGAAACACCCGTAGCGAGGAATTCATGAAGGGTTGTCAATATGAAAAAGCCTGAACAGCACAGCGCCAGAACAAGGTCTTTTTTGCAGATCCAACAAGAGGATTTCTTTATAAAGAACATAACGCCTAGGGTGAGCGCCAGCAATGCGATCAGCGCGTTTGTTTGATTCAGCAGAAGAGAAAGAAGCTGCAATCTGAGGAATATTAGAAAAACAGGGATTAGGGGTGTATTGTAAGGACGATCTACGCTTAGCAGGGGGAAACATTGACGAATTTCATAGATAGAAAGACCTTTCAAGAAGAAAAACCAGAGCAATAAGCAGGCCGATACAGGCAGAAAGATTAACATGCCAGAATATACTTTTTTATTAAATTTGTTCTTTTTGACCCAGTCAATTAGGGCAAGAGAGAGCGCAGACGCGCAAAGAGCGTATAGTCCGGTATTAATCTTGATAAAAAAGATAAGAAAATTACCTGCGAAGATACCAAAAAGATACTTTTTTTTAGGATCTCGAAGGTAGAGAAAAAGAAAGTAAATGATCATCAAGAGACTAAGGATGGCGCCAGCATGGTTGTATGTATGAAAGAAATCAGGCTGGAAAAGAATAAACCAGCAAGCGCCTAGCAGGGCGAAAACAGGAGAAGAGAACTGAGATAGGCATAAATAAAAGAATATGCCTGCGCCAATTTTTAGCAGTAGTTCTCCCGCAAGGACGCTTTGAATGCTTATGCCAAGAAATTTATAACATAAAGCATAGTAATAAGGCATGAGGGGGCCATAGACCCACCAATAGTCTTTGTAGGGAGTAGCGCCGTCTAGAGTTTGCTTGAATGCGTACAGGTCTCGCCCGTGATCGCCTTGAGCTAAAGGTGCCTGAAAGTTATGTAAGGGGAGGAGAATAAGAAATCCGGTTATGGCTGCGAGAACAAGGAAGATGATCTTCTGATAGCGGAGAAAGAAGTTGTAAGCAGTTTTCATTTTGGCACCTGTGCACGCAGTATAACATGAAAGTATTTTTTGAGCAATTTGAGGCTTGCGTTTTTTACAATCAGAGAGGGGATTGCACTCTGAAAAGAATATGTTACAATAACGCGTTATTTAATCATAAGCTATCTAAAGGAGTGTCATATGGTAAGCATCAAGGAATTCCAGAATTTTGAGCTGATCGTTGCCCAGGTTAAAGAGGTCAAAGATCATCCGAATGCGGATAAGCTGTATGTTCTTAAGATCGACACGGGAGCGGAAATAAAACAGATCGTGGCTGGTATTCGATTAGCGTATGCGAAAGAGGCTCTTGTGGGGCGCAAGATCATTGTGGTTAATAATTTAGAGCCGGCGATGTTGCGCGGCGAAGAATCTTGTGGCATGCTTTTGGCCGCGTCTGACGAAAATGGCCCATCGGTTTTGGAAGCAGATCGCAATGTTAAGATCGGTAGTCGTGTAAAATAATCCCGCTGATAAGGTGCTATGTTCACGCTTTCATTCCCGCCTCAAGAATTTTGTTTAGCGTGCCAGGGATGCTGCCGTTTTCAGGATAGCTGCAGCCCTTGGCGTCCTAAGGTCTATGCGAAAGAAGAGTGCTTTTCAAGGGCACAAGGGCCGCTGAACGCGGATCAAGAAGGCTATCTTCGGACAAGATGTGTTCAGGGGGTTTGGCTGTGCGATCATCTTGACGCGCGAACCAATCATTGCCAAGTTTATTCATGGCGGCCTTTCGAATGCGCCCTGTATCCTTTTCTTTTAGTGAGGAATAAGGACGCCATAGCCGTTGCCGTTCACCTCGCCTGTCCTTATGTGCAGGAAAAGAAAGACCTCGTCTGTTTTCAAGACGTGTGCGCGCAGGTTAAAAAATTTTTTGAGGAAAAGGACGTGAAATCTTTTTTAAGGTCTTGCAAAGAAAATATTGTTTCTGATCACATCCAAGGCGAGGAAGTGCAGATCATTTTTCCTGTGGAGTCATGAGAACCAGCGACTTTTTTTCTTCTCAGCGCGTTTTTCAGAAGTTCCTTAGAAAAACCCAATATGACCTTTCGATGTTTTCTTTTGTGAATATTTTTTCTTGGAAAGATTTCTTTGATTTTGAATTTAAAGTCATTGGCGGCGCCCTCTGCGTCTTTGCCAAGCATGAATTAGGGTCTTTTCTTTATTTGCCGCCGCTAGGAAAAGCGCTTTCTTTGGGTCTAGCTGAGAAATGTTTTAGTATTTTATTTACGATGAACCAGGGGCGGGGCATTTCACGTATTGAAAATGTTGAACAAAAGGATATTGGGATTTTTTCTCCTGAAAAATACACGATCTATCATAAAAGTGATGAATTCGTTTACCGTCGATCTGAGCTTGAGCATCTTGCGGGTAATAAATACAAATCAAAGCGCGCGCTATATAATCAGTGCGCGCGATCCAAAGCCTGTGTTTTTATACCCTATCGACCCAGCATGAAAAAAGAGTGCTTGCAAGTTTACAGGTGCTGGGCGAAGGAGCGCAAAGAGCGATACGACGACGATATCTATCGGCAGATGATCGACGAAAATCTTTGCGTTCATGATACTTGTCTTTCGCATTATCAAAAGTTAGGCCTTGTGGGCCGCGTTGTTCTGATCGACGGTAAAATACATGCTTATACTTTTGGATTTGATCTTAAGCAAGATGTTTTTTGTGTTCTGTTGGAAGTCGCTGATCGGTCCGTCAAGGGGCTTTCTACGTATATTTTCCGTGAAATGTGCCGAGATACCCAAATAAAAAGATTTGATTTTATTAACGTGATGGATGATTTTGGCCTTGAAAATATCCGCGCAACGAAACTTTTGTTCAAGCCTTGTCGCATCCATCCAAGCTACGTTGTATCGCCAAAGGCCTCATGCGCTGCTTAGAAGAAAAAGAATTCGTTGTGTTTGACGTTGAAACGACAGGATTGTCACCAACGTTCGGTGATCGTATCGTTGAGATCGCGGCGCTCAAGGCTAAAGGCCTTCAGAAAATAGATCATTTTCATTCGCTGGTCAATCCTGGCCGGTCGATCTCCTTGGCCGCGTTCGAGGTCAACCGTATCAGCGATCAAATGGTTGCCAGCGCTCCTCGTTTTCAAGATATTGCTGAGGACCTTTTGAGTTTTATTAATGGCGCGGTATTGATCGGGCACAATATTCGTTTTGATCTTGGATTTCTTTATCATGAGCTGGAAACCGCAGGTTTGACCATCGGGCGTGATATTATTTTCTTGGATACGATGCAGATCGCGCGACGTGTTCTGCCGGAATTGCGGCGATATCCTCTGTGGGCGGTGGCAAACGCCTTGGATATTCAAGAGCGCCAAAAACATCGCGCCATGTCTGATGTTGAGTTGACGTTCGAAGTTTTTTGTCGTTTGGCACGCCTAGCCCACACCCACAACATGCTCGAGGAGTTTTTAGTGTAGATCCCGCGCGACGTCAGCCTGTTGCGTGTTTTTTGTTTTTTATTGGCGGTCGAACGCTTGCCTATTATAATAGAAATATATTATGCGCCATCTTTTTCCAAAGATCATTTTTTATCTCTCTGCTTTCTTGTGTTTGCTGCGCATATCCGCAGCTGATGCCCAAGAGAATTCTGTTCTTGCTGTGCAAGAGCAGGTGACGAATTTAACTGTTGATCTGCAAAGAAGCGCTAAGGATGCGCTGCGCGAGAACGATCGGCTGAGTGAGGAAAACAGCATTTTGACCTTAGAGCTTAAGAAGCAGCAAGAGAAGGTTCAAGAGCTTTCCGGCCAGGTCAGAAAGGCCAAGGGCTTCATAGACGAAAATCGTGACCTAGAAAAATTTCGACTAGAGGAAAAAAATGCGCAGCGACAATATGAAGAATTGCGTGAGCATGTAGGCGTCCTTGAGAAAGAAATAGCTTCCTTGCGCGCAGCACTTGAAATCTTATCCCATGAAAACGGGCAACAGCAGAGCCAGGTGAATAACCTGAAGGCACAAAGACAAAGTCTTGTGGAGTATCAGCACAGAGATATCCAGTTAAAAGATCGTGAGCGTTTTAACGCTTTATCAAATAAAAAACAGATAGGGCATGAACGTTTTGACGCCGCAAGAGCAAAGCAAGGCCTCTTAGCTCAAAAGATCAGCAGCGCTCAGAAAGGTTTAGCGCTAGCTCAGCTTGCAGGAAGCGACTCTATGGATCTAAGCCGGTATCGTCAGATATTGCGCTTGATGAATTTAAATGGTAGCAGAGCTCGTCCACGATGCTTGGATGATCACCGAAGATCAACAAAAGAAAAATATGTTTTTCAGAGCATCAGTGCTGCGGATATTGATCAAAGCTTGAAAGACCTTGAAGCGTTTTCTGAGCGTGCATCTGCGCATCCTGCTGTGCTGGATCCCGGCTTACAAGGATCGGAAGGTAGCGCATATCAGGACCTGTTCTCTGAATATTTGAAATGGGCTTTTGAGCAAGCCTCTCGTATTTCTAAAGAATATCAAGATGCTGTTCAGAATGTCATAGTTTTTAAGCAGTCCGCTGAGGCTCTAGAGGCAAAGGCCCAAGCGCATTATACAGAAAAAAAAGAGCTTTTAGCGCAACTCAAAAATCTCGGTATACATTATCAAGACGCTTTAACCTCTTTGCAAAAAGCGCAAACTGCTGATACCCAGGAAAGGCAGCGGTGGGTGAAGCAGAAAAAACAGGATGTTTTGGATCAAGGACTTTTGCAGAAACGTATCGCGTCGCTCCAAGAAGATGTTGATCGTTATGATGACCTAAAGAAAAAGGCCCTTCTGTCTCAGGAGCAAAGATTGCAAAAAGTTTTAAGCGATCTTAGAACGCAACACCAGGTTTTAACAGGCAAGATCTCTAGCCTTCAGATGAAGATCGCTCGTACTCAGGAGGAAAAAAAGATCTTAGAAGATGTTTTGGGGGCGGGAAAACATTCGCAGGGTGATCAGAAGATGAAAAAACATGATGCGGCATTGCAACGCGCAACGACTTCTTCGCCAAAAAAACCTGAATGGAAAATGCCCAGCATTTTACAGGAATGATCCCGCAGGCCGGTAGCAATTCATTTGCGTTGAATGTGAAAATGATATAGAATGGCACAGTTAAAAGGAGGCATTATGAACGAAATTTTAGAGGTATTGTCGAAGAATGCGCGTCTTACCCCCGATGAGATTAGCAAGTTAACAGGGCAGAGCGCCAACGCGGTTAAAGCGGCGATCAAGAAATATGAAAAAGATGGGGTCATTGTTCAGTATAAGACCGTTATCAATAAAGAATTGATCGATGAAAACCCGAATTTTGTGCGTGCCTTGATCGAAGTCAGTATTACGCCTCAGAAAGATGTCGGATTTGATTATATCGCGGAGCGGATCTATAGTTTTCCAGAAGTGAAAAGCTGTTATTTGATGTCTGGATCCTATGATCTGCTAGTGGAGGTTGAAGGCGAAAACATCCAGACGGTATCGAATTTTATCGCTTCCAAGCTTTCGCCAATGTCCCATGTCCGCGGCACAGCGACCCATTTTTTGTTGAAAAAGTATAAAGAGGATGGGCATATTCTGAAAAAAGGCAAGCAGCGGCAGCGTCTGAACATTTCGTATTAAAAGATAGGTCGAAGATCTTATGGATATTGCAGAAAAAGTTGAAAAATTAAAACCTTCAGGGATCAGATTATTTTTTGATCTCGTTCTTAACATGAAGGATGTTATTTCTTTGGGTGTTGGAGAGCCAGATTTTGTGACGCCATGGCGTATCCGCGAAAAGGCCATTTTTTCTCTTGAGCAAGGATATACTTCTTATACGTCCAACAAGGGAATGATCGAGTTGCGTAAGATCATTTGTCAGCATCTTCACAAGCGCTATGGATTACAGTATGACCCTGAAGAAGAAACATTGATCACTGTGGGTGTGAGCGAGGGCCTTGACCTGGCTGTTCGCACGATCCTTAATCCAGGGGAAAGGGTTTTGATCCATGACCCATCCTATGTTTCTTATCCGGCTGTCGTGGACCTTGCTGGCGGCGAACCTGTTTTGTTGCCTACGCGCATTGAGGATCATTTTAAATTATCTGTGGAGCAGATCGAGAAAGGGTGCAAGAAAGGTGCTCGCGCCTTGATGATCAATTATCCTTGCAATCCGACAGGCGCTTCTTACACAAAGAAAGAGCTTAAGCAGATCGCTCGCATTGCTGACAAGTATGATCTGATCGTCTTAAGCGATGAGGTTTACGATGAGCTAACGTATGATTTCGATCATACGCCTTTTTCATCTCTTCCAGGAATGAAAAAACGCGTCATTTATCTTAATGGTTTTTCCAAGGCTTTTGCTATGACGGGTTTTCGTTTAGGATATGCTTGCGGCCCGGCCAAGTTGATCGCTGGCATGACCAAGATCCATCAGTACACAATGTTATGCGCCTCAATTACAAGTCAGATGGCTGCGATCGAGGCATTGCGTGGCGGTTTCAACGATGTTGTGGAAATGAAAAAAGAATATATGCGACGACGACGTTTTGTCGTTTCCCGCCTTAACGAGATAGGCCTAGACTGCCATATGCCCGAGGGCGCTTTTTATGTGTTTCCTTCTATTAAGAAATTTAGCCGAAATTCCATAGAGTTCGCGACCGATCTGCTGAACAAAAAGAAGGTCGCTTTAGTGCCTGGGGTGGCTTTTGGCGAATCGACAGAAGGGTACGTGAGGATCTCGTATGCCTCAAGCTATGAGAATTTAAAGGAAGCGCTGTTGCGTATTGAAAGCTATTTAAAGCCCAACTTGCATTAGATCGCTTGTTCATTAATGGCCGTGCATTTCTACGAAAAAGAGCGTTTAAAATTAAGATATTGTTGGCGCCTGCCAGTGTGCTCATGCAATAACATGCCGAAAGCTTTATTAAAAGAGATCAGACGAAGGGTTGTCCTGGAGAAAGTGCGTGGCTGATGATTCCCAAAAGAATGCTGTTGATGATCTTGATTTTGAGATCCGATTTCTAGAGGGCGTCCTTGAAAAAAGCCCTCATTTTATTGAAGCCATGATCAATTTGGGTGATCTATATACGAAAAGAGGGCTTTATCGTCAGGGACTTGAGATCGACCTAAAGCTTTCTGCTCTGCGCCCGAATGACCCGATCGTTCTTTATAATCTTGCCTGCAGTTATTCTTTGCTCGCAGACCTTCATAAGGCTTTTGAGGTGATCCAGGTGGCGATCGCGAAAGGGTATCAGGACTTTCGACATTTGGCGCAAGATGATGACCTCGTGAACCTTCGACAGTTTCCGCCTTTTGTTGATCTTGTGGCGCAGCTGAAATCTAAACAAAGAAAAAAGATCGTATGAAGCACTATCGGCAAGAGCTTTGGTTCGAGACCAAGACGCGACGAGCTTATTTGAACATTACAGAGCATGTTCAACGGGCGATCACGTCAAGCGGTATTCAGGAAGGGTTTTGTCTGGTTAACGCGATGCATATTACAGCATCGGTATTCATCAATGATGATGAGCCCGGGTTGCATCAGGATTTCGATGATTGGCTTGAGAAGCTTGCGCCGCATGAACCAGTCTCGGGCTATCGCCATAATGTTGGGGAAGATAACGCTGACGGTCACATGAAGCGGCAGATCATGGGGCGAGAGGTCGTTGTCGCAGTGACCAAGGGAAAATTGGATTTTGGGCCCTGGGAGCAGATCTTTTATGGTGAGTTTGATGGGCGAAGAAAGAAAAGAGTATTGATCAAGGTGATCGGTGAATAGCTCCGCACTGATGAAGGTGTCTGCATTCATTCGCGCAAGTTAAGTTACGTTGCTAAAGCGGCCGTAACTTAAGCGCTCATGAACAGATCTTTTGTGGTGAGTTTGATGGGCGAAGAAAAAAACGTGTTTTGGTCAAAATCATAGGAGAATGACCATGAAATTATTAGTTTCTGGAACCGTTGCTTTGGATAATGTTAAAACACCTTCAGGAATCAAGCGATTGATGTTGGGAGGCTCAGCGTCCCATTTTTGTATGAGCGCATCACTTTTAACCGATGTGTGCGTATCGGGGATCATCGGCAAGGATTTCCCGCGGCAGCATTTAAGATTATTTGAGGGTAAAGGGATCGACCTAAGATCGGTGATGCGTTCGGAGGGAAAAACGTTTTGCTGGAGCGGGGAGTATAAGGCCGGCGATCTCAACAGCGCGATCACATTAACAACAGAGCTTGGGGTTCTTAAGGATTTTAAACCCTGCATTACGGTCGCGCAGCGCCGTATTCCTTATGTTTTTTTAGCCAACGATGATCCTTGTATCCAAGCTGAAGTTCTACGGCAAATGGATCATCCTCAATTTGTCGGGATGGATAGCATGAATCTATGGATCACGCACAAGCGGCGCGAATTGCTGCGTCTTATCCAGAAGGTCAATTTATTCGTTGCCAATGACAGCGAAGCGCGCATGCTGACCGGCGAGACCAACCTGATCAAGGCTGCTCGGTCATTGCGTCACCTGGGGCCGGCATTTATCGTTATCAAAAAAGGGGAGCACGGTGTTTTGTTCTCTGGCGACCGCTATTCGTTCGCGTTGCCGGCTTTTCCGGTTGAGAAGGTTGTTGATCCAACGGGTGCGGGTGATACGTTTGCTGGAGGGCTAATGGGATTTCTAGCCAGACAGGGAAAAATAAACGAGGCAGCATTTCGAAAAGCTGTCTGTTATGCCACGGTCTTAGCGTCTTTTAACGTGCAAGGCTTTGGCGTCGCGCGGACAGCTGGCTTGACCATGAAAGACGTGCAGGATAGGCTCAAAGTGTTTTTACGTTTTGCATCACCTTGTTAGGACAGCATGAAAACAAAAGAATTCAAAGAAAATTTAAAAATTGCTGTTGATCTGATCCGCAAGAGTCAGCACATAGTTTTAGCCTGCCATATGAATCCTGATGGCGATGCCATAGGGTCGATGCTGGGCTTAGGGCTGGGCTTGCAAAAGATCAAAAAAAATATTACATTTCTTTGTCCAGATAAAATTCCTAGCCGCTATAGCTCGCTGCCGTCAGCAGATCGTGTTCGCCAAGCGTATGATCACGCGCATCCGGTGGATCTAGCCATTAGCCTAGACTGTGCCAGCCTTAAACAGCTTCCCGGTGTTGACAAGATCTTTAAAAGATCAGCCTATATCATTGAGATCGATCATCATGTTTATCGTGATCAGTTTGGCGATGTTCAATTAGTTTCTGCCCGTACAGCCTCGGTGGGCGAGATCGTTTATGAGCTGTTAGCGGCATTGGATATCAAGGTCGATCGAAAGATCGCCGAGTGCCTTTTGACTTCCGCTATCGTTGAAACATCATCTTTTAGCCGGGCGGAGGTCAATGAAAAAACATTTGAGATCTGCGCAAAGCTTTTGGAGACAGGAGTTGACTTTAATAGTATATCTGAAAGATATTATTGGCGTAAAAGCTTACCAGCGATGCTTCTAACAGGTTTGTCGTTCACCCGGATCAAGACCGCGCTCAACGGAAAGGTTGTTTGGTCGATCTTGTACAGGGAAGATTTTTTGCGACTTAAAGGACGCCAAGAACACGTGGATCCTGTCGCGGATGATCTTTTGATGACCGCAGGGGCACAAGTCTCACTTTTTTTCCGAGAGGCAGAAAGTAATATGCTGCGCGTGAGCTTGCGCTCTAAAGGCGGGATCGATGTTGGTTTTTTAGCGACAACGTACGGGGGCGGAGGCCACGATAGCGTCGCTAGCTGTCGTATCCACAAAACAAAGCAAGGCGTTGACCGCTTGATCAAACAGGCTGGCGCTTTGTTGACCAAGACTTCGGTTGTGCGCCATGAATGAGTCCTTGATCCAAATTTTTGGATTGTGCGCTGCAATTATTCTGCCTTTATGGAACATTCCGCTGATCGTCCATATCATTAAAAGAAGATCGTCGAAGGATATCAGCCTGTGGTGGGCTCTTGGTGTTTGGACATGCTTGATCGTTATGGCGCCTTCTGGCATGATATCGAAAGATATCGTCTGGAAAGTTTTTTGTATTATTAATCTTATTTTGTTTTCCGGTGTCGTGGTGACAACGTTGGTCTATCGTAAGGACAGATAATGACAAGAATACATTCTCAAGATTTTCGCAGCGGTTTCGTTTCTATCATTGGCCGGCCGAATGTCGGCAAGTCAACGCTTTTAAACGCGATCGTTGGACAGAAGATCGCGATCGTCTCCAAGATCCCTCAAACTACCCGCAGTCAGATCCGTGGGATCTACAATAGTAGTCAAGGACAGGTCGTTTTTATCGATACGCCGGGTCTTGTGAGAGGCAAGGATAAGCTGGATGAGCTTATGAAACAATCATCGTTTGGCACGATTGAAGATGTGGATTGCGTGATCCATCTTGTTGACGCGAACAAGACATTAGGTGAAGAAGAGCAAATGATCATTGACAAGATCAAAAATAGCAAGAAACCTTTGATCTTAGGTCTTAACAAGATCGACCTCAAAGGGACCTGTGTTCCTGAATATATTGAATATTATAAGGAGCAGCTGGAAAACAAGTTCAACGATCCTAAGAGGTTTGTGCTGCTTCCTTTGTCCGGCGCTCGATCGACGAACATTGAGAAGCTAATTGAACTTATATTTGAGCGATTGCCTACGGGCCCGGCATTGTATCCTCAGGACGCGGTCTCAGATGTTCCAGAAAAAAACATGATCGCGGATATCGTTCGTGAGAAATTCTTGCAACTGATGCGTGACGAGATCCCTTATGCCTTGGCGGTGCAGGTCGATCAAATACAGCGTCGACGGAATAAACTCACTTATGTTGCGATCGAGGTGTTTGTCGAACATAGTTCCCAGAAAGAGATCGTCATCGGCAAAAAAGGCCATATCCTAAAGGACGTAGGTGTCGCCGCACGCCAAGAGATTGAATCCCTGCTGGACCGCCGTATTTTTCTTGAGATCCACGTGAAGGTCAAAGAAAAATGGCGGGATAATATTTCTATTCTTAAAGATCTAGGCTATGTTTAGGGCTTATACTGCGCGCCAGGCCCAGTGTTTAGACGCATATGCGATCCATCGCTTGGGTATTCCTTCTTGTGTGCTGATGGAAAACGCTGGATATCGGGCGTCACAAGAAATATTGAAGATCTTAATGCGCGTTAAGGATCCGTTTGTGTGCGTTTTTTGCGGAAGTGGTAATAACGGCGGGGATGGGTTTGTTACGGCACGACATATTTTTGATCAAGGCATCCCAACAAAAGTTTTTTTTATTGGGAACATAAGCAAGCTTAAAGAAGACCCCTTGATCAACTACCATATTCTCAAGAAAATAAAGTGTCCGCTAAAGGTTGTCCATGGTTTAACACCAGAGATCTTAAAGGACTTGAAAAAAGCCTCCCTTGTTGTTGATGCGATTTTTGGTGTTGGCCTGACCCGGCCTGTGCAAGAACCTTTAAAGGCGATTATTGACGCGATCAATCGATCAAAGAAGAAAGTTGTTGCCTTGGATATCCCGTCGGGCCTTGATGCGACCACAGGAGAAGCGCTTGGAGCTTGCGTCAAGGCATCGCAAACGATCACCTTTGCTGTTATGAAAAAGGGATTGCTAAGCAATGACGGACCTGCGCACGCGGGCAAAATTACCATCGCAAGTATCGGCATCCCGGGGATCGCAGAAAAGAAAATGAGCAGTTTTCACATTTCAAGATCTCACAGAGGATCTTAAAGTCGTGCCATCCTACCTTGACAATGATCGCATCGCGCAAGTGATCAAAGCCTTGCGCAAAGAAGATCGGAAATTTGATGATCCTTCTGTCACGATGGTCAGCAAGCGTTGGCATGATCCGTTTCTTGTTCTCATTTCTTGCATGTT
>Ga0209201_1000120_pt1 | contig 123389 bp, 133 predicted proteins | sample AD_UKC055_MetaG_FD_184411 | JGI IMG/M metagenome (GOLD analysis project Ga0209201, IMG submission 184411) | Active sludge microbial communities of municipal wastewater-treating anaerobic digesters from USA - AD_UKC055_MetaG (SPAdes) (version 2) | ecosystem: Engineered > Bioreactor > Anaerobic...
CCTCTACCCCGACGTCATCGAGAGCACCTCCTCCTTCGGCGGGCCCTCGGTGGTCATCAAGAGCCATCACAACGTGGGCGGCCTGCCGGCGAGGCTCAAGATGTCGCTCGTCGAGCCGCTGCGGGTTCTCTTCAAGGACGAGGTCCGGGAGCTGGGCCGCGAGCTGGGCCTGCCCGAGTCCCTCGTGGGGCGTCACCCCTTCCCGGGTCCGGGGCTGGCGGTGCGCATCCTCGGCCCCGTCACGAAGGAGAAGCTCGCCGTCGTGCGCCGCGCCGACGCCATCCTGCGCGAGGAGGTCTGGAAGGCCGGCCTCTTCAACCACGTCTGGCAGGAGCTGGCGGTGCTGCTGCCCGTCAAGACCGTCGGGGTCATGGGCGACGGGCGGACCTACGAGAACGTGATCGCCCTGCGGGCCGTCACGAGCACCGACGGGATGACGGCCGACTGGGTGAGGTTCCCCCACGACGTGCTCGAGAAGATCTCGAGCCGCATCGTCAACGAGGTCAAGGGCGTCAACCGCGTCGTCTACGACGTGAGCACCAAGCCGCCCAGCACGATCGAGTGGGAGTGACGGACCGCCGAAGGACACAGCGGTCTGCGTTATGAGAGTTGAGTGTTGAATAAGGATGGATCGATGCAGGCGAAAAGAATGAATCCGAACCTTCAATACGAAATTCAAAACTCATCACTTGACAGGGTCCGCTGAAGCGGACACAGATAGACCTGAGAAGGTGGCGCCATGCGCACGAAATACATTTTCATCACCGGCGGTGTTCTGTCTTCCCTGGGCAAGGGGCTTGCGGCGGCCTCCATCGGGTGCCTGCTCGAGGCCCGCGGCCTCACCGTGACGAACATGAAGCTCGACCCCTACATCAACGTCGATCCCGGCACGATGAACCCCTTCCAGCACGGCGAGGTCTTCGTCACCGATGACGGGGCCGAGACCGACCTGGACCTGGGCCACTACGAGCGCTTCACCAGCTCGAAACTCGGCAAGCTCAACAACCTCACGACGGGGCAGGTATACTACTCCGTGATCTCCAAGGAGCGCCGCGGCGACTACCTGGGCGGCACCGTGCAGGTCATCCCCCACATCACCAACGAGATCAAGGACTACATCCACCGGGCCTCGGAGGGCTGCGACGTGGCCATCGTCGAGATCGGCGGCACCGTGGGCGACATCGAGGGACTGCCCTTTCTCGAGGCGGCCCGGCAGTTCCGCTTCGACGTGGGCAAGCAGAACGCCGTGTTCATCCACCTCACCTGGGTGCCCTTCCTGAAGACGGCGGGCGAGGTGAAGACGAAGCCCTCCCAGCACAGTGTCGCGGCCCTGCGGCAGATCGGCATCCAGCCCGACATCCTGCTGTGCCGCGCCGAGAACTACCTGGCCGACGGCATCAAGGCCAAGCTGGCCCTGTTCTGCAATGTCGAGGTGGAGGACGTCTTCACGGCCAAGGACGTGGAGCACATCTACGACGTGCCCCTCATGTTCCACCAGCAGGGCGTCGACGAGAAGATCGTCAACCTCCTCAACATCTGGACGGGGCAGCCGCGCCTGGGCGAGTGGGAGGAGATGGTCAACCGCATGAAGAACCCGAAGCACGAGGTGACGATCGCCGTCGTCGGCAAGTACGTCAACCTCGTGGATTCCTACAAGAGCCTCAACGAGGCCCTCGCCCACGGCGGGATCGCCAACGACGCCCGCGTGCAGCTCGTCTTCACCGACTCGGAGAAGATCGAGAAGGAGGGGGTGGGCGACAAGTTCAAGGGCGTCGACGGGATCCTCGTGCCCGGGGGGTTCGGCAACCGCGGGATCGAGGGCAAGATCCAGGCGATCCAGTACGCGCGGACGAACCGGGTCCCCTACTTCGGGATCTGCCTGGGCATGCAGGTGGCCGTCATCGAGTTCGCCCGAAACGTCGCCGGGATGAAGAAGGCCAACAGCACCGAGTTCGACCCCGACACGCCCTACCCCGTCATCGACTTCCTTCCCGAGCAGCGGCAGGTGACGGAAAAGGGGGGCTCCATGCGCCTGGGCGCCTACCCCTGCGTGCTGGACCCCAGGTCCTTCGCCTTCAGCGCCTACTGCGACCGCGAGATCGACGAGCGGCACCGTCACCGCTACGAGTTCAACAACGACTTCCGGGAGGCGCTGACCAAGAAGGGCCTGAAGATCACGGGGACCTCACCGGACAAGCGCCTGGTCGAGATCGTCGAGATTCCCGATCACCCGTGGTTTTTGGGCTGCCAGTTTCACCCCGAGTTCAAGTCCAAGCCCCGCAGGCCGCACCCGCTCTTTGCGGCCTTCATCGGCGCCTCGCTCAAGGCCAAGCTGCAGAAGGGCAAAAACGGGAAAAAGAAAAAGGGGGCGTAGTAGAGGACAGGGTCCAGGGTACGAACGACAGGGGATAGGGGACAGGGCAGAAACGACGAGGTTCAGACGCCAAGGTACAGGGTCCAGGGAAGACAAGGCATAAGAAAGAGGGCAGGGCCGGAATTCGGCTCTGCCCTCTTCTGCGTTTTTTGGTCACGGGCCTGGAAAAGACGGAAGTCAGGAAGCTGGGAAGTTGTGAAGAGCGGAATGGAAGGTAGAACTTCTTGTCCGCTCTTCCTCACTTCTGCTCTTCCGCTCTTCGCAAGCTTCCTGTTCACAGGCGAACGCAGAGCCATCAGCCTGTTGCCCGGTAAGCCTTGGTGAATCGACCTGGTGTGCTTCCAGGGACATCGCCTTCTCCAGCGAGTTGAAGAAGTTCTGATAGGGCTTGGCCTCCGTGACGGGGCTCCGCTGGTATTCCGCGCTGGCCCGCACGAGGAGTTGCCTCTCGCCCCGGGGCCGCACCGTCACGGTGATTCTCAGGCTGGCATAGACCTGCATCTGCATGGAATCGGCCCGCGCCTTGCTGGCTGTGACGACGCCGAGGGTGGAGTCGGCCCGGTCGAGCATGAAGCCGAGATCCTGCAGGGTGGCGATGATGGCCCGCATCGTCTTCTCCTTGTCCGCCGTGTCGAGGCGCCTCGTCTGCATCTGCCTCCGGGCGAACATTTCCGGCGTCAGGTTCAAGTCCCTGTCGAGCGTGACGGCGTAACACCCCGTCATCAGCAGCAGTGCCGCCAGAGCAGCGCACCCGAAGCGAAAAGGCAGCCTCATGGGAATCAGAACGTAGAAGACCGGTAGGCGAAGTCGCGCACCTTCTTCTGCTCGTCGAACTTGACGATCACCGTGAGAGACTTCTGCGTCGAGGAGCTGGCGCCCGAACTCTGCCCGGCCAGGCCGCCTCCCCCGCCGGAGCCGCCCGTGAGGATGCCGAGGATCAGGGCCGAACTCGACGAGTAGACGTTCTCCGTCGAGATCCGGTCGCAGACCCAGACCTCCCTGCCCTTCTCGTCCGTCGTGAAGACGTTCGGGGAGCCGAGGGCCTCCACCACCTGGGCGCCCGACATCCCCACGCGGATCTCGCGCTGCACCGTCCCGACGGTGAGCTTGTCGCCCTCGCGGGCCTTCTGCACGTCCGCCGCGTGCATGGAAGCACAGCCTGTCAGCAGGGCAATCGACAGAACGATCAGCACAGCCGGATTCCCGTGTCGCATGGTTCCTCCCCTGGTGCGGCGTCCCGTCATCCGGGACGACCGGCCGTTTGGGGCTGTTTTGACTCCGGACGTTTTTTGTCAGGACCTTTTGCGGGATGCCGCAAATTCCCTGTGGCCCCCCGGGCCCGCTGCGTATAAAATATGAGAAAAGCCGCCCGGAGATGCCATGAAGGCGCCCCCCTGTGCATTCAGCGAGATGGTCGGCAAGATCCAGGTGCTGACCCTGGAGGTGCGGACGGCACTGTCCGCGGAAGAGCTCGACGCACGGATGAGAGCCTGCTTCGGGGCCGGGGGCCTCGGGCTGAACCTCGAGGAGGAACCGACCGACCGCCTAACCTTCACGGGCGGCGGGGGGCACGTGTCGGCGACTTTACGCCCGGATGGCGGGGGGACGCTTTTGCGGATCGTGACAAGCGGGTGGGCCGTCCAGGTGAAGCGATTCGTCAACGAGCTGCCCTGAACCGCCGTCCGCCCCGGGGCACGGGGATCCTCCCGCGAGCGGGGACGGGGGCGAAAAAAGACAGGAGGGAACGGTGATGAAGATTCGAACCGGGTTGTCGCTCTGCGCGGCTGGGCTGGCCCTCTGCACATTCGCGGCCCTGACGCCCGCCTCCGGGCAGGACCTGCAGAAGACCATGACCTACGACGGCTACGCCGCCCTGCCGAAGCTCGAGATCGTGACCGAGGAGGTCGGGGGCACCTTCGCGGCGGCCCGGATCGAGCACGTCTCTCTCAAGGACGTGGAGGGCATCGACCGCTACCACTTGACGGGCATCACCGCCAAGGGCAGGGCGTCGGGCATGAAGCCCCTCGTGCAGGACGACAAGAAGGTCCGCCTCGCTGCGAAGGGCCTGATGGCCCGGCTGTGCGGAAAGAAAAAGCCCGTTGTGGAATCGGACCTGCTCTACCCCGACCACTTCACGACGCAGTTCCGGTGCCGGTAGAAACCCGGATCGGATCCATGACGCTCCGGGATCGGGCAGTCACCTGCCCGATCCCTACACCCCGCCCCCCGTCTTTCAGGCCCTCAGGCCGACGACGAGACGCCCGCGGATTTTGCCGGCCAGCAGATCGACCGCGTACTTCGGAACGTCACCGAGCGGGATGATCCCCGGCGTGATCTTTTCGAGCGCGGCGGCCGGAAGGTCCCTGACCAGCCGCGACCAGGCCGCCTTGCGGCGCGGGATCGGGCACATGACGGAGTCGACGCCGCGAAGGCTCACGGCTCTCAGGATGAAAGGCATGACCGTCGTCGGCAGATCGGAGCTTCCTGCGAGGCCGCAGCTCGCCACGCAGCCCCCGTAGTTCATCTCGGCCAGCACCCGGGCGAGGACCCTGCCCCCCACCGTGTCGATCGCGCCGGCCCATCGCTGGGCCTCCAGCGGCCGGGGCGTTTCCGCCCACTCCGGCCCTGCGACGAAGTCCGTGGCGCCGAGATCCTGCAAATACTCGTGCGTGTCCTCCTGGCCGGGGGCCGTCAGCACGGCGACCCGGTATCCCAGGTTGGCCAGGACCGCCACGGCCACGCTCCCCACACCGCCCGCCGCCCCCGTCACGAGGACCGTTCCCCCGCCGGGCTTGACCCCCGCCTCCTCGAGCGTCATGACGCAGAGCATGGCCGTGAAGCCGGCCGTCCCGATGGCCATGGCCCCATGCGTGCTCAAGCCTTCGGGCAGCGGGACGAGCCAGTTGGACTTCACGCGGGCCCTCTGGGTGTAGCCGCCCCAGTGGCGCTCCCCCACGCTCCAGCCCGTCAGGACGACCCGGTCGCCCTCCTTGTAGAAGGGCGACTTCGACTCCAGGACGGTGCCCGCCAAATCGATGCCCGGCACCATGGGGTACTCGCGGACGATCTTGCCCGTTCCGGTGACGGCCATGGCGTCCTTGTAATTCAAAGACGAATACTCGACGGCCACGAGCACGTCGCCCTCGGGCAGATCGTCCGCCGTGAGCTGCTCGACGGCATGCCGGACCGTTTCGCCATCCTGCCTCAGCACCAGCGCCTTGAACGTGTCGGCCATCGTCTTTCTCCCCCCACTCGTTCCCTTTACCTGTTACCTGTTACCTGTTACCTGTCACCTCCATTATCCCGCTTCCGCGATCCTCACCGGCTTCTGCTCGAACTCGTCGCTGCGGATGAACTCTACCGCGTTCTTGAAAAATGCCAGGCCCATCCCCTCCTCGGGGAGATCCTCACGGGTCCAGCGGGGGTGGTTGGTGAAGTGGGTGTAGGCCTCGGGGTGCGGCATCAGGCCGAAGAGCCGCCCCGTCTCGTTGCAGATCCCGGCGATGGCGTCGACGGCGCCGTTGGGGTTGGCGGGGTATTCCATGGTGGGCTCGTCGCCGTCGGGCGAGCAGTAGCGCATGACCACTTGCTGCTGCCTGTGCAGTCGCCTGAGGATCGCGGCGCTCTTGGCCATGAACTTCCCCTCGCCGTGGCGCACGGGGAGGTAGACCTTTTTCAGCCCGCGCGTGAAGACGCAGGGCGACTCGGCGTTGACCGCAAGCCAGACCCAGCGGTCCTCGAAGCGCCCCGAGTCGTTGAAGGAGAGCGTCACCGTCTGCCGGAAGCACTCGCCGTCGAAGGCGGGCAGGATGCCCAGTTTCACCATGAGCTGAAAGCCGTTGCAGACGCCGAGGATGAGCTTGCCCTCGCCGATGAATCGCAGGAACTGCTCGCGCAGGGGCTCGCCGCTCCCCTTCACCCTGGCGTGGACGATCCGGTTGGCGGCCGCCTTGGCCGAGCCCAGGTCGTCGCCGTCGAGGAACCCGCCGGGCAGGTTCAGGAAGTGATAATCGTCGAGGCGCTTCTCGCCGTTGAGGATCTCGTGGATGTAGACGATGTCCACCTCGTCCGACCCCGCCAGCCGGCAGGCGTGGGCCATCTCCCGCTCGCAGTTCGTCCCGTTGCCCGTCAAGACAATCGATTTTACAATTCTCGGCATTCTCTTCCTTCCCTGATTTGCAGTTGAGATTCGAAGGTTCCGTAGCCCGAGTTACGGCTTTTTCGGGCACCGCACTCATCGAAGCGGAGCGGCCGCAGCGCAAGCTGTTTGAGCCCGAAGGCGAGTTTTTGCGTCTGCAGCGCAGCGGGATGCAGTACGGTCGAACAAGCCGTATCGGGCGAGGAACGCTTTCAATCGAAATCGCTAAAATCGAAGCGTCCTCTGCCACGCTTCCTTCAGATCCCCGATCGTCTCCTCGAGGATCACGCCGCCCTTGAGGCCCTTGACGCGGAAGAGGCCCTCGCCCGTCACGGCGCCGACGCAGGCCAGCGTGTTGCCCGCCATCACCGCCTCGAAGGCCGCCTTCTTTTCCGGGCGCACGGTCACGACGAACCGGCTCTGGGACTCGGAGAAGAGCATCTCGTCGTCCCGGGAGATCCCGGTCGCGGGGACCGCCGCCAGGTCGACGTCCATGCCGAGGCCCCCCGAGAAGGCCGTCTCGGCCAGGGCCACCCCGAGGCCCCCGTCGGAGCAGTCGTGGCAGGAGGCCACGAGCCCCTCGGGGATGACCTTCGCAAGGGCCCGGTAGAGCGTCAGGGCGCGCTCGCCGTCCACCTTCGGCACGTCGTTGCCGATGAAGCCGTGCAGGGCGTACCACTCGGAGCCGCCCAGCTCCCGTTTCGTCTCGCCGAGCACGTAGACCAGATCCCCCGCGCGTTTGGCGTCCATCGTCACGGCCCTGCGCACGTCCTCGATGCGGCCGATGACCGAGAAGAGCAGTGTGGGCGGGATGGAGATCTTCGTCTCGCCGATCTGGTAGTCGTTCTTCATGCTGTCCTTGCCCGAGATGCAGGGCACGCCGTAGAGGCGGGTGAGCTCGTAGAGGGCGAGGTTGGCCCGCACGAGCTGGGCGAGCTTGTAATGGCCGTCGGGCGTCTTCTCCGACTGGACGGGATCGCACCAGCAGAAGTTGTCGAGGCCCGCGAGCCTCTCGAGCGAGGCGCCCACGGCGACGGCGTTGCGCACCGCCTCGTCGATGGCGCAGGACGCCATGTGCCAGGTGTCGATGTCGCTGTAGCGCGGGCAGATGCCGTTGGCCACGACGACCCCCTCGAAGGACTCCAGCACCGGGCGGATGACGGCGGCGTCACTGGGACCGTCGTTGGCGATGCCCACGAGCGGCTTGATGACGCTGCCGCCCTGGACCTCGTGGTCGTACTGGCGCACGACATACTCCTTGCTGCAGATGTTGAGGCGCGAAAGCATGGCTTTGAGGGCCCTGCCGTAATCGGCGGGCTCGGGAAAATCGGGCTCGGGGTGGCGCGGGGGCGCCCACTTGGCCGTGAGCTTCATCTGGGGCACACCCTCGTGCAGGAACTTCATGTCGAGACAGGCCGCCGTCCTGCCCCCGTAGCGGACGCGGAACTTGCCCGTGTCGGTGAAGGTGCCCAGGACGGTGGCCTCCACCTCCATCTTGCGGGCCAGGGCCATGAACTCGTCGATCTTCTCCGGCGGGACGGCCAGGCTCATGCGCTCCTGCGCCTCGGAGAGCAGGATCTCCCAGGGGGCGAGACCCGCGTACTTCAGGGGCGCGTGGATCAGGTCCAGCTCCGCGCCGCCCGACATGCACGCCATCTCGCCCACGGAGGACGAGAGACCGCCGGCGCCGTTGTCGGTGATGGCCCGGTACAGGCCCCGGTCCCTGGCCATGAGCAGGAAGTCCGTCATCTTCTTCTGCGTGATGGGGTCCCCGATCTGGACGGCCGAGACGGGCGAGTCCTCGTGGAGCTCCTCCGAGGAGAACGTCGCGCCGTGGATCCCGTCCTTGCCGATGCGGCCCCCGGTCATGACGACGAGGTCCCCGGGCCGGATCGACTTCACGTGGCTCGGCTCGCCGAGGATCTCGGCGGGCATGATCCCCGCCGTGCCGCAGTAGACCAGCGGCTTGCCGAGGTAGCGGTCGTCGAAGACGATGCAGCCGTTCACCGTGGGGATGCCGCTCTTGTTGCCGCCGTGCTCGACGCCCTCGCGCACGCCCTCGAAGATGCGCCGCGGGTGCAGGATCCGCTTCGGCAGCGGCTTGTCGTAGAAGGGGTCGGCGAAACAGAAGACGTCGGTGTTGAAGATGAGCCGCGCGCCCTTGCCGGTGCCGAAGGGGTCGCGGTTGACGCCCACGATGCCCGTGAGCGCCCCGCCGTAGGGGTCGAGGGCCGAGGGCGAGTTGTGGGTCTCCACCTTGAAGACGAGATTCCAGTCGTCGTTGAACTTGATCACGCCGGCGTTGTCCACGAAGACCGAGAGGCACCAGTCCGCCGCGCCGAGGCGCTCGCGGATCTCCTGTGTCGAGCGCTTGATGCAGGTCGCAAAGAGCGAGTCGATCTCGAGCCGCCGGCCGCCCTCCTCCTCGTAGGTGATGAAGCTGTTGAAGATCTTGTGCTTGCAGTGCTCCGACCAGGTCTGGGCGAGCACCTCGAGCTCCATGTCGGTGATCCTGGCGCCGAGCCCCACGGTCCGGCGGGCCTCGATGACGGCCGGATCGTTCAGGTAGGCCTGGATGGCCTTCATCTCCTCGAGAGACAGGGCGAGCGTCCCCCGGCTGCTGATGGCCATCAGCTCCGCGTCGGGGACGTTGAGGTCGATCTCCGCGATGCGCGGGTCGTCCGAGCCTGTCACCTTGGGCACGGTGGGCTTCATGCCCTGCTTCGGATCCCAGCCCCTGCCGTCGACGATCTCGTAGCGCTCGATGAGGTCGTTGGCGAGCACGCCCGAGGCAATCCGCTCCGCCTCGTCGCGGCTGATCCTGCCGCGGATCACGTACTGCCGGGACGTGTAGACCTTCAGGGGCGTGCGCCTGCCGATGAGCAGCTCGATGGCCTCGGTGGCCGTCTTGCCCACATTGTCCGTCACGCCGGGGCGGAAGCCCACCTCGATGAGCCAGTCGAAGTTCTCGGCCAGGCCGCGGTTGACGGCGTGGCGCTGGATCACGGGGTCCGACAGGGGGCCCGCGGCGGCCTGCCGCAGCTCCGCTTTCGTCAGGGCGCCCTCGATGGTGAAGACGTCGATCGTGCCGACCTGCTCCACGTCGAGCCGGAGGTTCTCGACGATGCGACGCCTGACCTTTTCGCCCAGGGCGTCGCGGATGTTCTTCCTGAAACCGATTTCGATCCGGTTGACCATGGTCTCTCTTCCTTCCGCGCTCAGCGGAGACTGTATTTTGCCAGCTTCAGATGCAGGCCCCGGCGGCTGAGGCCCAGCTGCCGGGCCGCTTTCGAGATGTTGCCCTCGCACTCCTCGAGCACCCGGATGATCATCTGCTTCTCGATGTCCTCCGTTTTCTCCCGGATGAGCTCCTTGATGGACCGCTTCTCGTCCGGCGTTCCGGCCTGCGTCCGGGCCTCGACGGCCTCGATGAGCTCGGCGGGGACGTCGCCCATGACGATCGTCTCGCCCCGGGCCATGAGAACGAGCCGTTCGGCGAGGTTCTCCAGCTCCCGGATGTTGCCGGGCCAGTCGTGATCCATCAGGAGATCCACGACCTCGGGGTCCGCCCCGGCGATGCGGCGGCCGAGCTTGCGGTTGAACTTCCCGATGAAGTAGTCGAGCAGGGCCGGGATGTCCTCCTTGCGCTCCCGCAGGGGCGGGACGTGGATCGGCATGACGTTGAGCCGGTAGAACAGATCCTCCCGGAAGCGGCCCTCCCGGACGTCCTGCTGGAGGTTGCGGTTCGTGGCGGCCACGAGCCGCACGTCCACCTTGATCGTCTGGATGCCGCCGACGCGCTCGAACTCCTGATCCTGGATCACCCGCAGGAGCTTGACCTGCATCTCCCGGGGCAGGTCGCCGATCTCGTCGAGGAATAGCGTCCCCTTGTGCGCCAGCTCGAAGCGCCCGGGCTTGCTGGCAACGGCCCCCGTGAAGGCGCCCTTCTCGTAGCCGAACAGCTCGCTCTCGATGAGGTTCTCGGCGATGGCCGAGCAGTTGATCTTGATGAAGGGGTTGTGCTTCCGGGGGCTGCCGGCGTGGATCGCGTTGGCCACGAGCTCCTTCCCGGTCCCCGTCTCGCCGGTGATGAGGATCGTCGTCGTCGTGGGGGCCACCTTCCGGATGATCTCGAAGATCTTCGCCATCTGCGCGCCGGACCCCACGATCTCGCTGCGGTCGATCTCGGCCGGGGCCAGCTGGATTTCCTCGTCGCTCAGCACCCTCGTCTTGACGGCCTTGCCGATGACGCGCTTGAGCTCCTCCTGGTCGAAGGGCTTGGTGATGTAGTCGAAGGCCCCCTTCTTGAGGGCGTCCACGGCCGTGGCCACGGTCCCGTGGGCCGTGATGAGGATGACGGGGACGGCCGGGTACTCCTCGGCCATGCGGCTCAGGAGGCCCATGCCGTCGAGCTTCGGCATCTTGAGGTCGGTCACGCAGGCCGTCACGTCGTGGCGCTTCAGCAGGGCGAGGGCCTCGAGGCCGTCGGCCGCCGATTCGACCTCGTAGCCCTCCTTGGTGAGCATCGCCTTGAGCACGAGGCGCATGTTGACCTCGTCATCGACGATGAGGATTTTTTTCGGCGGGATTTTCGACACGCGAGTTTCCATGGACGGGAGATTGAGAGTCAGACTTTAGTGTACTTTGCCCCGGTCGTCAAGGCCCTTTCAGGATGCGGTCTTCGGGACAAGTTCGTCACGAATTCAACTTGCCGTGGTGTTCACCGCGGATAGTCGGAGACCCTGCATATTCCTGAATGCCATCGGAGAACGTCATTCCCGCGAAAGCGGGAATCCACAAAGAACGGGATGCCGGATCGGGTCCGGCATGACATGCAATGATGGTTGCCGACGGAGCAGCTCATGCCGAAGGCAAATTCAGCCGGATGTAAAAGATCGACCCGTAGCCGGGGATGGACTTCGCCCGGATGGAGCCGTTGTTGTTCTGGACGATCCGCCGGCAGATGGCCAGCCCCAGGCCCACGCCCCGCTCCTTCGTCGTGAAGAACGGCTTGAAGATGTTCTGGAGGTCCTCCTTCGACATCCCTCTGCCCGTGTCCCGGACGGAGATCCCCACGGCCCCTCCCTCCTCGCTCTCGATGCGGGTCGTGCGGATCGTGAGGGTTCCCCCGTCGGGCATGGCCTCGATGCCGTTGAAGGCGATGTTGAGGATCACCTGCTTCATCTGCTCGCCGTCGACGAAGACCTGGGGCAGGTCGGGGTGGAGCTCCGTCGCGACGGTGACGCCCTCGGGCAGACCGCTCACCCGGATGACCTCGACCGCCTTCTCGATGATCCCGTTGACGTCATAGAGCTTCGGGCTCACCGCGTAGGGCTTCGCGTAGTTCATGAACTGCGTCACCACGTTGTTGAGGCGGTCGGCCTCCTCGACGATCACGTCGAGGAGCTTGCGGCTCTCGGGGTTGTCCGTCTCGGAGCGCAGGTACTGGCCGGCGCCCTTGATGGAGCCCAGGGGGTTGCGGATCTCGTGGGCCAGGGCCGTGGCCATCTCCTCGAGCAGCTGCGATTTCTCCTTTTCCAGTTCCTGGTCGAAGCCGTAGATCGACGAGAAGATGTCCTTCGCCTCGGGGAAGAAATAGTTGAAGACCTTCTTCATGATGAACCGGAAGGGGTCGTAGGAGATGACGATGATGAAGGAGGCCGTCAGCACGTGGGTGAAGTAGACCGGCGTGATCGTGCCGAAGAGGCCCAGGATGAAGAAGAAGACGCTCGTGGCGAAGAGCGTGACGACCGAAACGACGAGGCCGCGCACCATGATCTCGTAGAGCTCGGGGAGGCGCGGGTGCAGGATGATGATGAGCACGAAGTACAGCAGGCCCGCCAGGGCCAGGTTGGAGACCGGGGGGAACCGGAAGCCCAGGTAGTGGAAGACGTCCAGCAGGCTCACGGCCGCCGTGACGGCGCAGGCCATGGTCACGTAGACCATCCGGGTGCGCTCCACGCCGGGGGCGCGCCGGCGGATGAACAGCAGCAGGGCGCCGAGGCAGTAGAGGATCGCCAGGCCGAGGTACGCCTGGAGCGCCGGCTCGAACCACGTGGCCCGGGCAAAGGGCGTGAAGAGCCCGGCGGCCCAGAGCACGCTCATGACCGACGCGGCGGCGACCTCCTTGCGGGACAGGAAGCTCTTTCCGCGGAGCAGGCTGCGGGAAAACTCGAGCAGGCAGGGCGGCAGGCACAGCAGCCCCGCGCTGCTCACGACGCGCCATAGAGGATCCGCGAAGAGGCCGTCGAAGAAGGTGCCCCCCTTCTGGAGGAAGAGGGCCAGGCACACGAGCGCAAAGGAGACCTGGACGGCGTCCTTTTCCTTCTTGAGGAGCAGGGAGACGGCGATGGTGAGGCTCACCGCCGCCAGGATGAAGAGTTCCATAAGGAGCCCCGGCCGGGGTTAACGAAAAAAGACCATCCCCGCGAGCTCACTCGGATGAGGCTGCGGCATGGCCCCAGGACAAGGGCCCCGGTTCACGCATGATTCCGGGGGCTTGCTTTTCCGGCATCATACCGGCAACGGCGGGCCAAGTCAATACCGCGGATCTTTCTTCCAGTCCCCATAGAACCGCCTTATCTATTTTTCCTACGATCCCCCTACATTGATTTTCACGCCGGGACCGGCAAGAATAGGCCGTGTTCTGTGCCAACCTTTTTCCGCGTTCCGGTTGTGCAGGATGCCTCTCAAAATTTCATCCTGCACAACCGAAACAGGCTTGGGGCGGCGTATTCCCGTCCCGTCGCATCCCGATAAAAGCAACCGCAGGGTTTCAGGGGTATTTTGCAGACAAGGGAAATCCAGTCGAAAGGAGGTGAAAGAACGGATTGTTGGAGCGGGAGGGCTCGAATGGGAGAGGCCTTCCACCGCTTCGGTTTCAGGCAGCTATTGTTTCCATTCATCGCTTCATGATCATCACCAAAAGGAGGACTCGTAATCATGGCACAAGAGCATACCTTCGCATCTCCCGGACCTGCCGGTCTGGGCGCCCTTGCTGTTGCTTGCTTTGGTTTTGGCGCAGTATTTATGGGCTGGGTAAAGGTAGAAGGCCTTCCCATCCTGTTTGCATGGCTCGTCGGCGGCGGCGTCGTCCAATACACCGTGGCCGTCATGGAATTGAAGGATCATAACATCACCGGCGGCAACGTCTTCCTGTTCTTTTCGGCCTTCTTCATGTTCGGCGCCTCGCTGAGCGTACTCGCTAAATTCTTCATGATCAAGTTCGGCATGGCGCCCCATGGCTACGTCGAGGGATGGACCTGGATGGCCGGGGCCGGCTTCCTCACCGTCGTGACCCCCGCGTACCTGAAGTCCAACAAACTCCTCTTCCTGCTCGTCGTCCTCATCGACATCGCCCTGTGGTGCATCGTCGGTCTGGACCTGGGCAAGATGGATCCCAATGTCGGCAAGCCCATCGTGGGATGGTGCCTGATCATCTCCGGCTGGCTCGGCGTCTACATCGCCGGCGCGGTGGTCTGCAACACCGTGTTCGGGCGTGTGATCTACCCGCTCCCTGCCCCATTTGTGAAATAGCGGAATGCCGGGTGATACCGGTTCGCGTTTGTCGCTGAAAAGCAAAAGGGCAGGCTCATCGGGCCTGCCCTTTTTTTCGTCGCGTTCATGGAATCGTCGCTTCAGAACTGGTTCGCGAGGTACTCTTGGAGACTGACCTTCTTCCCCCGCAGGTTCAGCTTCCTGCGGATCCGGTTCCGGTGGAAGTCGACGGTGCCCGGGGAGAGCCGCATGAGGGAACCGATCTGCTTGGAGCTTTTCCCCTTTTTGATGTAATCGGCAATCTGAAGCTCTCTTGCGGTCAGGTGCGCGTTTTCCTTGATCCGGATCAGGAAGGGGGAGGTGAGCGCACGCAGGTTCTCCTGCAGATGCTGGATGTGCGCCTGCGCCTGCTTTGTAAGCGCCGTGCCCTTGAGCCGTTCGACGCCGGGCATGATCAGGTCGTCGATGTTGGCCAGGATGCACCGCTCGATCTCTTTCCGATCGGCTTCCCGCTGTTCCAACAGTGTGCGCAGGGTGATATTGAAGGCCTCGAGTTTGACGGCCCGCCGCTGCAGCTCCTTCTCGCGGGTCCGCAATTCCTTTTCTGCCTTCTTGCGCTGCGCGATGTCCGCGGCGAGTTCCCGGTTGAGCTCGGCGATCTTCCGTGTCCGCTCGACGACACGCTGCTCGAGGAGGTCGCGCGATGCCTGCAGTTGCTCCTCCAGTTCCTTGTGCGCCGTCATGTCGACGAAGAACCCCTCGTAGTAGGCGGTCTTCCCCGCGGCATTGCGCACGGCGTGCATGCTCACGTAGCCCCAGCCCTGGCTCTTGTCCTTCCGGAGGAACCGGAACTCGAATTTCGCATGCCCCTCGGCCTCGACCCGGCGCAGGATCTTCTCCCGCAGGCTCCGGTCTGCATAGATCTGCCGGTATGTCGCCCTGATGTTCCGCTTCATCTCCTCAGGCGAGCGGTAGCCGAACAGCCGCGCGAGAGCCGGGTTGACGTTGAGGATCCTCCCCGACACGGACGTCTGGAAAATTCCCTCGCCTGCGTTTTCGAACAGGCTGTCGTAGCGTTCTTCGAAGCTGATCGGGACGGACGGGCCGTTCCTCTTCACGCCGCGTTTGCTCATCGAGTTCACCTGCCACGAGTCAAAGCGCGCCTCCTCCCAGCACCCTGTAGAGCGTCACCAGGTTGGTGAGCCGCGCCAGTCTGACGGCAATGAGTCCCTGCTGTGCACTGTACAGAGAGCGCTGCGCATCCAGGACGCGCAGGTAACTGTCGATCCCCCTCGTGTAGCGCGCATCGGAGAGGCGATAGCTCACCTCGGAGGCCTCCACGAGCGACCGCTGGGCCTCGAGCTGTTCCCCGAGGGTTGCGCGCTGGGCCAGGGTATCGGCCACTTCCCGGAATCCCGCCTGGATCGCCTTCTCGTACTGGGCCAGGGCGATCTCCCGGTCCACCTTCGTCACGTCGTAGGCCGCCCACGTGCGGGCATCGAAGATCGGCACGACGATCTGTGGGATGAAGGCCCAGGTCTCGCTGCCGGACTTGAAGAGCCCGGAGAGCTGGTCGCTCGTGGTGCCGATGCTCGAGGTGAGCGTGATGCGGGGGAAGAAGGCCGCCCGGGCGGCGCCGATGTTCGCATGGGCCGCGCGGAGCTGATGCTCGGCCGCCGCGATGTCCGGGCGGCGCTGCAGCGCCTCGGAGGGCAGTCCGGGCGTAAAGTCCCGGGGCGCCGTCACTTCGCTCAGCGCGTCCGCCAGAAGCTCGGCCGGGACGGGCGAGCCGACCAGGAGCGTCAGGGCGTTCTCGTCGAGGGCCACCTGGCTCGTGTACCGGGCGATGTCGACCCGCGCCGCGTCGAGGCGGGTCTGCGCCTGGCGCAGGTCGAGATCGGAGGAGGCGCCGACCTCGGCGCGCCGCCGGATCATCTCGTATGTCGCCTGCTGGGTCTCGAGGGTCGATTGGGCAAGCCTCAGATTCTCCCGGTCCGCGGCAAGGGCGAGGTAGACGTTGGCCACCTCGGCCACCAGCGCGATCTGCGCGCCCGCGCGGGCCTGCTCCGTGGCCAGGTACTGCTCGAGTGCGGCATCCTTCAGGTTACGCAAACGACCGAAAAGATCGATCTCCCATTGGCTGACACCCACGTTGACGTTGTAGAGCTCCGTCGTTTTCGGCTGCCCGCTCTGCGAAAGAATGCCGGGCACCCGCTCCTTGCTGAACGTCGCGCCGGCGTTCACGGACGGGAGTAACTCGGCGCGCTGGATGCGGTAGAGGGCCTGCGTCCGCTCGACATTCAGGGCGGCCACGCGCAGGTCGCGGTTGTTGGAGAGCGCGAGGCCGATGACCTTCTGCAGTTTCCCGTCGACGAAGAAGTCCTTCCAGGGAACATCGGCGGGCACCTCCCCCGGCTTGGCCGCCTCATGCACGGGCGGGACGCCGCCCGGCCAGGCGGCGGGTACGGGGGCCTCCGGGCGCGTGTACGTCGGCGCCAGGCTGCAGCCTCCCAGGAGCGCAACGAACAGGAAAGGGAGAACGATCCTTCTCATATCACCGATCCTCTGATGGGGTTGCGTCATCCGGCCCGGCCGATTCCGGTCTTCCCCGCTTTCCGGAAAGGCGCTCCCGGATCCCCGAGAGTCTCTCTTTCAGAGCTGCCAGGGTCGGGTTGGGGCCTCCCGCAGCGGCGGCGGGCCCTTTGCGGCCCTTGCCGATAAAGGTCTCGACGAGCACGAAGAAGAGGGGTGCAAAGAGAATCACCAGGACGGTGGCCGTGACCATCCCCCCCAAGACGCCCGTGCCGATGGCATTCATGGCCCCCGCCCCGGCGCCGGTCGCCACGGCCAGGGGCAAAACGCCGAACCCGAAGGCCAGCGAGGTCATGATGATGGGGCGGAAGCGCAGCCTCGCCCCCTCCAGGGTCGCCTCGACCAGCCCCATCCCCTGTTCCACGCCCGCCTTGGCGAACTGGACGATCAGGATGGCGTTCTTGGTCGTCAGGCCCAGCGTGGTCAGAAGGCCGATCTGGAAGTAGACGTCATTGGGCAGCCCGCGCAGGGTCGAGGCGATGACGCCGCCGACCGCCCCCAAGGGAAGGACCAGCAGGACCGAGATGGGGATGGGCCAGCTCTCGTAGAGCGCCGCCAGGCACAGGAAGATCACGAAGATGGAGAAGGCGTACAGCAGGGGCGCCTGGGAACTCGACATCCGCTCCTGGTAGGATACTCCTTGCCAGTCGTACCCGATGCCCTGCGGCAGATCCTTTATGAACCGTTCCATGGCCAGCATGGTCTCGCCGGAACTGCTTCCCGGCGCCGCCTCGCCCACGATGTTGATGGACGGGAACCCGTTGAACCGCTCCAGCTTCGGGGAACCGGAGGTCCATCGTCCGGATGCGAAGGAAGAAAAGGGAACCATTTTGCCCGTGTTGTTGCGGACGTAGAGCCTCTCCAGGTCGTTAGGCAGCATACGGTAAAGCGAGTCGGCCTGGACGTAGACGCGCTTGACGCGGCCTGCCTGGATGAAGTCGTTGACGTAGGCGCTCCCGAAGGCCGCCGCGATCGTGTTGTGGATAGAGGTGATGGGCACTCCCAGGACGCCGGCCTTGTCCCAGTCGATGTCCACCCGGTACTCGGGAACGTCCTCGAGGCCGTTGGGGCGGACCTTCGTCATCACCGGGTCCCTGGCCGCCATGCCGAGGAGCCGGTTGCGAGCCTCCATGAGCCCGGCATGTCCCAGGCCGCCCCGGTCCAGCAGCTGGAAGTCGAACCCCCTGGCCTGCCCCAGTTCGACGACCGCGGGGGGCGCGAAGGCGAACACCATGGCGCCGCGGATTTTCGAGAATTCGCCCATGGCCCTGCCCGCCACGGCGCCGACCTTCAGGTGGGACCCGCTGCGCAGATGCCAGTCTTTCATCTTGACGAAAGCCAGCCCCGCGTTCTGGCCCCGGCCGGCAAACGCGGTGCCGGAGACAGCCATGACGGACTCGACGGCATCCTTCTCCTGCTCGAGAAAATAGTCCCTCACCCGTCCCATCACCTCATCGGTCTGCTCCAGCGTCGAGTTGGCCGGGAGCAGCGCCTGCACCAGCACGATCCCCTGGTCCTCGTCCGGCAGGTACGCCGTGGGCATGCGAACGAACAGGATGCCCATGGCCGCAACGATCACGGCAAACACGGCGATGTAGCGCGCCTTGTCGGCGACGGATCGCTTGACCAGCCGCATGTAAAGGTCCCGGCTCTGGAAGAACCGGCGGTCGAACCACAGAAAGAACGGGCGCAGAAACCAGATGGAGCTCTCCGCCGGCTCGTGGCCCTTGGGGACCGGCTTGAGGAGCGACGCGCAGAGCACCGGCGTCAGGATCAGGGCCACCAGCACCGACAGCAGCATGGCGGATATGACGGTGATGGAAAACTGGCGGTAGATGACTCCCGTCGATCCGGGGAAGAAGGCCATGGGCCCGAAGACGGCCGAGAGCACGAGCCCGATGCCGATCAGCGCACTCGTGATCTGGTCCATGGACTTCGCCGTGGCCTCCCGGGGCGAGAGGCCCTCCTCGCCCATGATCCGCTCCACGTTCTCGACAACGACGATGGCATCGTCGACCAGCAGGCCGATGGCCAGCACCATGGCGAACATGGTCAGCATGTTGATGGAGAACCCGAAGAGCCCCAGGACCCCGAAGGTCCCCAGGATGACGACGGGCACGGCGATGGTCGGAATCAGGGTCGCCCGCAGGTTCCCCATGAAGAGGTACATGACCAGGAACACGAGGACGATCGCCTCGAAGAGCGTCTTGACCACCTCGTTGATGGCCACCCGGACGAATGGGGTTGTGTCGTAGGGGTAGATGACCTTCATTCCCGGGGGGAAGAACCGGCTCATCTCGTCCATCTTGTTCCGGACGTTTTCGGCCGTCTGCAGGGCGTTGGCCCCCGCGGCCTGGCGGACGGCCAGCGCGGCGGCGGGCTTGCCGTTGTACTCGGCCTGGATGTCGTAGGTCTCGGTCCCCAGCTCAGTCCGCCCCACGTCGCTGATGCGGACGACGGAGCCGTCGGGGTTGGTGCGCAGGGGAATCGCGGCAAACTCCTCCGGCGTCTTGAGCAGGCTCTGGACGATGATCGCCGCATTGAGGCGCTGCCCTTTCACGGCAGGCGCACCGCCGAACTGCCCTGCCGAGACTTCCACGTTGTAGGCCCGGAGCGACGCGATCACGTCCTGAATCGTCATCCCGTAATTGGTGAGCTTGTCGGGATTGAGCCAGATACGCATGGCGTATTGCGACCCGAAGAACTCCACCTCGCCGACGCCGGGAACCCTCGAGAGCACTTTTTCCAGATTGGACTGGGCGTAGTCGCGCAGGTCGTTGCCGTCCATGCTCCCGTCTTCCGAGATCAGGCCCACGATCATCAGCCAGTTCCGGGTGGACTTGCTGACCTTGACGCCCTGGGCGGCGACGACCTCCGGAAGATTCGCCATGGCGAGCTGCAGCTTGTTCTGCACCTGCGCCCACGCCAGGTCCGGGTCGGTCCCCGGGGCGAAGGTCAGCTCGATGCGGGACTGTCCGGACGAGTCGCTCACGGCGGAGAGGTAAAGCAGTCGGTCGAAGCCCGTCATCTTCTGCTCGATGATCTGCGTCACGCTGTTCTCGACGGTCTCCGCCGAGGCGCCCGGGTAGAAGGCCGTGATGGCGATGGACGGCGGGGCGATGGGGGGGTACTGCGAGACGGGCAGATTGTAGATCGCAAGCCCGCCCCCCGCCATCGTCATAATGGCAATGACCCAAGCGAAGACGGGGCGATCCAGAAAGAATCTCGACAGCATCGGGCGCCTCCCTCAGTTCGACTTCGCGGCCGGTGGCGCTGCGGTCTTGCGGTCTCCCGCCTTCGCCTCCGTAAAGGGGACGGCCCTGACGGTGCTGCCGGGCCTGACCTTCTGCACGCCCTCGACGATGACCCGGTCGCCCGGCGCAAGTCCCGCCGAGACGAGCCACTTGTCGCCGATCGTGCGTTCCAGAGTGAGCACTCGCTGCTGGACTTTGCTCTCGGCGTCGACGACCAGGGCAAGGGGATTGCCTTTCGGATCGCGGCTGACGCCCTGCTGCGGGACGAGCAGGGCCTTCTCGTTGACGCCTTCCTCCAGGACGGCTCGAGCGAACATGCCGGGAAGCAGGATGCGCTTCGGGTTGGGGAAAATCGCCCTCAGGATCAATGACCCGGTCGTAGGATCCACAGTGACGTCCCGGAATTGAAGTGTCCCCTCCAGGGGATAGGGCGTGCCGTCTTCCAGGATGAGTTTGGCCCGCGCCCGGTTTTCGCGGTCCCTCTTGAGAGTGCCTTTCGCAAAGCTTTCCTGCAGCCGCAACAGGCTGGCGCTCGACTGGGTGACGTCGACATAGACCGGGTCGATCTGCTGAATGGTCGCGAGGGGCACCGGCTGGTTGGCCGTCACCAGCGCACCCTCGGTGACCGACGATTTGCCGATGCGACCGGTGATCGGCGCGGTCACGCGTGTGTAGGCCAGGTTGATCCGGGCGGCCTCCACGGCCGCATTGCCGGCCTCGATCTCGGCCTCGGCCTGCTTGAGCGCAGCGACGGCATCGTCGTATTCCTGGCGGCTTACCGCCTTGATTTCCACCAGCTCCTTGTACCGCTCCGCCCGGAAGCGGATGGAGGTCACGTTGGCCTCCGCCCGGGCGAGTGCCGCCCTGGCGCTGTCGTAGGCGGCCTGGTAGGTGGAGGGGTCGATCTGGTAGAGCACCTCGCCCGCCTTCACGTCGGAGCCCTCCTTGAAGAGCCTCTGCTGGATGATGCCGCTCACCTGGGGCCGCACCTCGGCGATCAGGAAAGCCGAAACCCGTCCCGGGAGTTCCGTCTTGATCGCAACCCGCTCGGGCTTCATCTCCACAAAGGCCACTTCCGGCGGTCCGGCCTGCCCCTGCGCCTTTCCCGCGGAACCCTGGCCGCAGCCGGCCGGAATCCACGCAGCGGCCAGAAGCCCCGCAATCGCGATCAACCGGTATCCTCGACGGATCTGCATGCAACACCTCTTCAATTTGATGGGATCCCTGCGGCCCCTGTTCTCCTGACCCCGTCCCAACAGGCCTCGATGACCTGCGCGATCCCCGCGTCATCCAGGGAAAGAAGACCCAGAATGTGATCCCGGATCAGGACGATCAGGGGACCGAAGCTCAGCGCGAAATGCATGAAAATGGGCAATTCCTTCAGGACCTCCTGCGCCATCCCCTCCTCGAAGATGCTCTGGAAGAACAGACTGCCCTCGTCCGCCTGGCCGATCAGGCGTTCCCTCTTGAGGGCAATCCCGAAGGGGGAGTTCATGTACTGCTCCATGTAGCGGAAATGCAGGGGGTTGGCGATGAAATAGCGCATCACCGCGGCACCGACATGGAGAAACCGCACCCGGATGGGGTCCGCATCGGAGTACCCCTCCCTCAGGCAGGAAAGGAGCCTGCCCTCCAGCTCCCGATACAGCTCGGTAATGAGCGCCTCCTTGCTCTCGAAATAGCGATAGATCGTGCCGGCGCCCACGCCTGCCCGGTCGGCGATCATGGACATCGGCGCCCCGTGAAACCCGTGCTCCGCGATGAGCAGCAGGGCCGCCTGCAAGATCTCCTTTCTCTTGTCCGAGTTTCTCATGGCCCGGTCTGTATGCCACCCATTTCGGAATGAACGTTCATTCCCTATACGCTCACTTTCCCCACCTGTAAAGGATTTTTTTAGCCCTTTTGCTGTATACCCCCCTTCCCAGTGTGAAGCGAAGTACACACCCCCGAACCCCCTCCCTTGCCCCCGGCCACTGGCCAATTTGATGATTTCAAAATATATTCCAAATAGTTACATTCATCTTCACGGATCGCAATTCCCTGGCACAACGGTTGCTCATACACGGCCGGGTTGCCGGGAGGCGGCTCGATGTTCGAAGAGAGAAGAGAAGAAGCATCGAAGGAGACGACAGGAATGGCTGACGGCAAGACCGCCATCGTATTTCCGGGACAGGGTTCCCAGCGACACGGGATGGGCAGGGACTTCTACGAGAGCATCCCCGAATGCCGCCGGGTCTACGAGCAGGCCTCCGACGCCCTGGGGTGGGACGTGGCGGCGCTGTGCTTCGGAGAGGACGAGAGGCTCAACCTGACCGCCTACGCCCAGCCGAGCATCGTGGCGACGGAGATCGCCATGCTGAAGGCCGTCATCGAGAAGTACGGCATCACCCCCGACGTGTTCGGCGGGCACAGCCTCGGCGAGTACACGGCCCTGGTGGCCGCGGGCGTGCTGCCGCTCGAGACGGTGCTGCGCATCGTCCACATCCGCGGCAGCCTCATGCAGGAAGCCGTCCCGGCGGGAGAGGGAGCGATGGCCGCCGTCATCCGCAAGGACCTCAACACCCGGATGATCCGCGAGCTGCTCGCCGATCTGCCCATCGACGTGGCGAACATCAACTCGCCCAACCAGATCGTCATCAGCGGCCGCTCCAAGGCCATGCCCGAGGCCGAGGAGCGCCTCGCGAAGGCCCTGGCCGACGAGAACCCGACGCGGTTCGTGGCCCTCAACGTGAGCGCCCCCTTCCACAGCCGCTTCATGCAAACCATCGAGGAGCCCTTCGAGGGGGAGCTGGCCTGCGTGCGCAGGCAGATGAAGGCCGAAAACGCCGTAAGGGTGACCTCCAACTTCACGGGCGGCTTCCACTCCCCCGACAGGGAAGAGGTGATCGAGCGTCTCGTGGCGCAGCTCTCGGGCACCGTCCAGTGGTGCGACAACATGAGGGCCATCGCCTCGCAGGCGGACACCGTCTACGAAATCGGCCCCAACCGTCCCCTCCGGGACTTCTTCAAAACGATCGGCGTGACCTGCATCTCGCTGACCACACTCTCCTCCGCCGAGAGGACCTTCGCCGGCAACTGACCGGGAAGGCGCCGCCCCCTGCGGGGATCATCCGAACACGCACACACGCAAGGAGAACGCCATGGATTTCCGCCTCAGTGAAGACCAGCAGATGTACGTCGACACGGTCCGGCGATTCGTGAAAAACGAGATCCTCCCGAACATCCTGCAGATCGACAAGTCGCACGAGTTCCCCTACGGGATCATCGCCAAGGCCTGGGAGCTGGGCATCCTCAACCTGAGCGTGCCCAGGGAGGTGAAGGGGTTCGAGATCGACGCCGTCTCCTCGGCCCTCATCATCAAGGAGCTCTCCTACGGCGACACGGGCATCTCCACCTCGGCGATGTGCAACGACCTGGCCAACACGGTCATCGCCCAGCACGGCAGCGAGAAGCAGAAGCAGGACTTTCTGGGGCCCTTCGTCCAGGCGCCCCTGCTGGCCTCGTTCTGCCTCACCGAGCCCGGCGCCGGGTCGGACAACTCCTCCATGAGCACCTTCATCGCCAAGGGCGCCGACGGCCGGTACGTCCTCAACGGCGCCAAGTGCTTCATCACCAACGCCTCCTACGCCGGCCAGTTCACCGTCTTCTGCAAGGTCGGCAAGCCCACGGCGCAGCTGCTGGCCTGCTGCATCGTGCCGACGGAGGAGATGTTCCGCGACGGCAGGCCCAACCTGCCCGCGAAGCCCCAGACGGAGCTCACGGCCCGGGGCGGCGGCCGGATCGTCCTCGGCAAACCCGAGGAAAAGCTCGGCCAGCACCTCTCCAACACGGCCACGGTCACCTTCGAGGACGTGATCGTCGACGAGAGCCAGATCATCGGCGACCGCCGCCGGGGCTTCAAGTACCTCATCGACGTGCTCGACTACGCCCGGCCCATGGTGGCCGCCATCGGCGTGGGCCTGGCCCGCCGGGCCCTCGACCTGACCCTGCAGTACACCCGCGAGCGCAAGCAGTTCGGGCAGCGGATCTGCGACATGCCCGTGGCGAGGGAGACGCTCGTCGCCATGTGGAAGAAGGTGGAGCTGGCGGAGCTGGCCCTCATGAAGGCGGCCGTGAAGGTCCAGGAGCGCGACGAGGACCGCGGGATGTACTCGTCGCTGGCGAAGAACACCGCCGCCGAGGCGGCCCTGTTCTGTGCCAACGAGGGGCTGCACCTGCACGGCGGCTACGGCTTCATGCAGGAGTACGAGATCTCGAAGCTCGTGCGCGACGCCCACATCATCGACATCTACGAAGGCGTGCGCGAGGTGCAGCACATGATCATCGGCAGGGAACTGGTCTAGGCGCGAAGCGCCGGGCGCAGGAGAAAAAAACAGGGTGCGCCCGACGGAGCGAGGAAGAGCGGAGCACCCCGAATCATTGCGTTATCCGAGCTTCCTGACTTCCCGACTTCCTGGCTTCACGCACGGCCGTCACTGGCTGTCACAACAGGCGAAGGATCATCAAGAAGGCAATGCTGTACTTACACGGACTGGGGCACTTCTACCCGGAAAACGTGATCACCAACCGCTTCCTGAGCGACCTGGACATCGGCTCGAGCGAGGAGTGGATCGAGGAGCGCGTGGGGATCCGCGAACGCCGCACGGTGCTGCCCCTGGACTACATCCGGGCCACGAAGAACCGCGACGTCCGCGCCGCCCAGGAGGCGAGCCTCTACACCAACGGCCGGACGGCGGCGGCCGCCGCCCGCATGGCCCTCGAGCGCGCGGGGCTCGCCGCCGGGGATATCGGCATGGTGATCTCCGGCAGCTCGGCCCCCGACGTGGCCTCGCCGGCCGAGGCCTCCACGGTGGCCGCCGAGCTGGGGATCGACGTGCCCGCCTTCGACATGAACTCGGCCTGCACGAGCTTCGCGCTGCAGGTCCATTTCCTCTCGAACCTGAACCCGGGGGCCCTCCCCCCGTACATCCTGATCACGCAGCCCGAGAACCTGACGCGCTGCCTCGACTACTCGGATCGCCGCTCGGCATGCCTCTTCGGCGACGGGAGCACCGCCGCCGTCGTGTCGCCGACCGTGCCGTCCGACAAGGTCCTCGACGCCACGCACTTCGACGCCAAGCCCTCCTGCTGGGACAAGGTGTCGATCCGCCGAACAGGCCACTTCGGCCAGGACGGCAACGCCGTGCAGGGGTTCGCCATCCGCAAGACCACCGATGCCCTGCGCGTCATCCAGGCGGTCAACCCCTCGCTCAACGGGCACCTGAAGTTCATCGGACACCAGGCCAACCTCGGCATGCTGAAAACCGTCTGCGAGCGATGCGGGATCGGCCCCGAGAACCACTGGCACAACGTCGAGCTCTTCGGAAACACGGCCACGGCCGGGGCCCCGGGGTCGCTGAGCCTTCATTGGCGGGATCTCAGGCCCGGCGACCACGTGGCCCTCGTGCAGGTGGGCGCGGGGCTGTCCTGGGGCCACATGATGCTGACGGTCAAGGAGCGCTGATGACCTACCGGGAATTCATGGACAGGGACCATTTCGATCTGACGGAGATCCTCGCGATCGTCTACGGCAACCTCGTTTCCGATGCGCCCCAGGGCATGGACGCGAAGCTGCCCGCGCCGCCGCTTCTCATGGTCGACCGGATCCTCTCCATCACGAAGGACAACCGCCACGGGGCGATCGTGGCCGAGCAGGACGTCCGGCTCGACGCCTGGTACTTCCAGTGCCACCTGCCGGGCGACCCGGTCCAGCCGGGCTGCCTCTGCGTGGACGCCGTCTGGCAGCTTTTGGGCTTCTACTGCCTCTGGCGCGGGGCCCTGGGAACCGGCAGGGCCCTGGGCTGCGGCGAGGTCTTCTTCAGCGGCCAGATCCGGCCCTACAACAGGGTGGTGCGCCATGAAATCGCCGTCAAGCGCTTCCAGCACCTGAAAGACTCCGGGGCCAGCATCGTCATCGCCGACGCGAACATCCTCGTCGACGGCGATCTCATCATGACCGTGAAGGACGCCCGCACGGGTGTCTTCCACGGGATCGCCTACCCGGACTACCCCCACAAATCCAAAAACGCCGTCGGCGGCATCATGATGAAGGAGAAGCCATGAGCGACAAACCGGTTGCCATCGTGACGGGAAGCGGCACGGGGATCGGCGCGGCCTGCGCGCGGGCCCTGGCGAAGGAAGGCTTCCGCGTGGGGCTGCACTACCGCAAGAGCGCCGGGGGCGCCACGTCCCTCCAGGCGGAGCTGGGCGACGCCTTCCTGCTGCAGGCCGACCTGGCCGAGATCGACCAGGTGGAGGCCCTGGTGAACCGGATCAGGGAAGAGGCCGGTCGCGCCGACGTCCTCGTCAACAACGCGGGCCTCTCCATCAACGCCGACATCAACGCCATGAAGGTGGAGCAGTTCGACGAGCAGCGGGCCCTCACGAGGGGGATCTGGTATCTCACGAAACGGGTGCTTCGCCAGTTCATGCTTCGGAAGGGGAGCGGACGGATCATCAACATCTCGAGCGTCGTGGGGCACACGGGAAACGCGGGGCAGATCCCCTACACGATGGAGAAGGCGGCCCTCGATGTCTTCACGAAGTCGCTCTGCCGGGAGCTGGCGGGACGCAACATCCTCGTCAACTCCGTGGCGCCGGGATTCATCGACACGGAGATGACGGCGGTGCTGCCCGGGGAGATCCGGGAGCGGCTCCTGGCCGGCGTGCCGCTGGGCCGCATGGGCAGGCCGGAGGAAGTGGCCGAGGCGGTGGCCTTTCTCGCGACGAAGGGATCCTACATCACGGGAACCGTCATCCACGTCAACGGGGGGCTCTATGGCGGCTGATCGCGAAACACGGCAGAAGGTCCTGGCGGCGGTTCCGCAGCAGGCCCCCTTCCGCTTCGTCGACGAGATCCTGGAGCTGGACACGGAGCACGTCGTCGGCGCCTATCGGTTCCGGGAGGACGAATGGTTCTACCGGGGGCACTTTCCCGGCCATCCCGTCACGCCGGGGGTCATTCTCGTGGAGGCCATGGCGCAGACGGGCGTCGTCGCCTTCGGTCTCTACCTCGTCATGGCGCAGGGCCGGGAGGAAGAGCTCAAGAGAGGCAACCTGACGACGCTTTTCACGGTCATCGAGGCCATGGAGTTCACGGGCATGGTGGTGCCGGGTGAGCGCGTCATCATCCGGGGGGAAAAGGTCTATTTCCGCAAGGGCAGCCTCAAGGCGAAGGTCAGCATGGAGAGGGAGAACGGGGAGCCCGTCGCCTCGGGCGTGCTGGCCGGCATGGGAGTCAACCTGCAATGAGAACGAGGATCGTGATCACGGGTCTGGGGATCATGGCCCCCAACGGCCATGGCCTTGCCGAGTACGAGGCGGCCCTGCGGGAGGGGCGGTCGGGCATCCGCTTCATCCCGCGGCTCAAGGAGCTGGGGTTCGCCTGCCAGGTGGGCGGCGTCCCGCAGGGATTCGACGATCTCTGCCGGCGGTACTTCGACGCCGAGGACATGCTCTCGGTCAACGACAACATCGGCTATGCCTGCATCGCCGCGATCGACGCGTGGCGCGACGCGGGCTTCACCGTGCCGAAGCCGGACAGCACGGAGGTGGACTGGGACACGGGGGCCATCATGGGCTCGGGGATCGGCGGCATGGACACGATCGCCGGACAGGTCGTCCCGAAGGTCAACGAGCACCAGATCCGGCGCCTGGGCAGCACCGTCGTCCAGATGGTCATGAACAGCTCCACGAGCGCCAAGATCGCCGGAATGCTGGCCCTGGGAAACCAGGTGACATCCAACTCGTCGGCCTGCAGCACCGGCAACGAGGCCATCATCGACGCCATGCTGCGAATCCGAAACGGGCTGGCGAAGCGGATGATCGCGGGGGGCTCCGAGGGGTCCTCACCCTACATCTGGGCGGGGTTCGACGCCATGCGGGTGCTTTGCCGGAAGTTCAACGACGCCCCCGACAGGGCCTCGCGGCCCATGAGTGCGACGGCTGCGGGCTTCGTGCCCGGCTCCGGCGCCGGCGCCCTGGTCCTCGAGGACCTCGAGACGGCGCAACGGCGAGGGGCGAAGATCTACGCCGAGCTGCTCGGCGGGGCCGTCAACTGCGGCGGGCACCGCAACGGCGGCTCCATGACGGCACCCAACCCCGAAAGCGTCCGGCGCTGCATCCGCGCGGCCGCGGCCGACGCGGGGATCTCGCCGGCCGATGTGGACGCCGTCAACGGTCACCTGACGGCCACCTTCGCCGACCCCTACGAGGTGAAGAACTGGGCCGCGGCCCTCGAGCGCTCTCCGGCGAACTTCCCCTGGATCAACTCGACCAAGTCGCTCGTGGGGCACTGCCTGGGCGGCGCCGGTGCCGTCGAGTCCGTGGGCGTCGTGCTGCAGCTCCACAGGGGGTTCATCCACCCCTCGGCCAACTGCGAAGACGTCCACCCCGAGATCTCGGCCTTCGCCCCGCGCATCCCGCAGTCGGCAATCGAGGACCCCGGGGTGAAGATCATCGCCAAGGCCGGCTTCGGCTTCGGCGACGTGAACAGCTGTATGATATTCAAACGATGGGACGGCTGAGGGCTTAAGGCAAAAGGCTTAAGGCAAAAACAAAGTACAAAACGGCGTGAGGCGTAAGGCATAAGGCGCAGGGCAAAGGAAGGAAACATTCTTCGTAGTTGCCTTAAGCCATGAGCCCTAAGCCCTGAGCCAATCACCGCAAAGGAGTGTGAAATGGACGAGAAGAAGATTTTCCAGGAGCTGTGCAACATCCTCAAGCTGTACACGAAGAACCCCGAGCTTCTCGACACGGCGACCAAGGAAACCCATATCCTCAACGACCTGAAGGTCAACTCCGCGCGCCTCGTGGACGTGGTCATCAAGTGCGAGGACGTCTTCGGCATCTCCATCGACGACGACGAGGCGGACAAGATCCGCACCATCGGCGACGCCGTCGAGATCATCTTGAAGAAAGCGGCGTAGGATGTTGACCGGGGCCCATCCCGCGTGGATGCGGAAGCTTGGAGGTTGGGAAGGGGTGAAGCTTGGAGAGGCCGAAAGCCCATCTCACGGTTTCCGCTTTTCCGAGCTTCCTGACTTCATCGCTTCGTAACCTCTGCCTTCTCTACAGGCGCGTTGCATCCAGGCACTTTCGAAGAGACTGGGAAGAGGCGGGAACCGGTATCGGGGTCGGGTCAAGAAAGCGCGGGCAGTCAGTAAGCCATTCCCGATTGCCGCGAAGCGGCATGGCTCACCTTCTGAACTTCTCGCCTTTCCAACTTCGCCGGGTCAGGGGCATCGGCGAGGTTGGGGGAGAAAAAGCGCGGGCAGAACGGAACATGAACCAGAGCAATCAGAGGTGGCTGGCGGTTCAGGATGTGCTGAGCCGCCTGGCCGCCTTCCTCTATATCCCCCTCGTCGCCGTCGTCATCCGGCTGATGGGCTATCGGTTCCGGGACCTGAAGGCCTTCCGGCATCGGTGCCTGGAGGCGATGCGCAGCCACAACGGGGGATGGCTCGTCTGCGCAAACCACCTGACGCTCGTTGACTCGGCCTTCATCGCCTATGCCATGCTGCCGCCCTGGCGCTACCTGTTCCGTTACCGTTGGCTCCCCTGGAACCTCCCGGAGCGGCGCAACTTCAACCGCAACCCCCTCGACACGACCGTCTGCTACCTGACGAAGTGCATCCCCGTCACGCGGGGCGGCGATCGCGAGGAGGTGAGGCGGACGCTCGAGAAGTGCGATCACCTGCTGAACACGGGGCATACGATCCTGGTGTTCCCCGAGGGCGGCCGCTCCCGGACGGGACGGATCGACACGGAGAATTTCGCCTACGGCGTCGGCCGGTTCGTGAAAAACCTTAACCGGTTGAAGATCCTGTGCATTTACTTCAGAGGCGATTGTCAGGCGACGTGGAGCTCTGTCCCGAGACCGGGCGACACCTTCACCATGGCCGCCGAGGTCTTCGAACCGGAGGGTGTCGCGTACAACGGTCTCAAGGCCCAGAGGGACTATGCCGGGCAGATCATCCGGCAGCTGGCCCGGATGGAGGAGAGGTACTTTGAGAGTAGGCAACGACATCGTGGATTTGACGGACCCCAACAACAGGGGAAAGAGCAGGGACTCCCGGTACGTCAGCCGGGTGTTCACCCCGGCTGAGCGGAAGCGGATCGAGAGCTTCCCGGAACCCGACGTGCTGCTCTGGTCGCTATGGGCCGGCAAAGAGGCCGCCTTCAAGGTGCTCGCGAAGAAGGACCCGGCCCTGCCCTTCGTCCCCCGAAATTACGAGGTGCACCTGGATGAATACGGACTCCGGGGGACCTCGACGGACGCGGGGACCTGCAACCCCCACGTCGAGGGTGCCGTGCGGACCCCCGAGGGGACGGTTCCCCTGCGGACCTACAGGCGCTGCACCTACATCCACGCCCTTGCCCTGTCAGAGGGCGAGGAGTGCTTCGACTACGTCTTCTGGCGGGTGGAAGTCCTGCCCGAGCTGAAGGGCGTCGACTCCCTCGAGGTGGAATCGCGCATCGTCCGCGAGGCCCTCAAACGCTGCGTGGCCGCGCACCTGGGATGGAACCGGAAGGAGATGGAGATCCGGCGCACCGAGTCGGGCGGCCGTCCCGGCCCGCCCCGCCTGTACTACCAGGGCAAGCGCACCACCCTGGATCTGAGCCTCAGCCACGACGGCCACTTCGGGGCCTATGCCGTGCTGATGCCCAGTCCCGACGACAGGCCGCCGAAGTCCGATCATCCGGACCTTACCTGCCAGGCGGAGGACGCAGCCCTGCGGTGATGCCGCCGGCCGGCTCGGCAACGGCGGCGCGGGAGGGCCTAGCGGGATTTTTCCTCGGGGTCGCCGGCGCTGAGGATTCGCATGATCTCGCTGCCGTAGATCTTCGCCTTCTTGGGCGAAAGGCCGCCGCAACGGACCAGCCCGTCGAGGGAGAGGGAATCGGTCTTCGCGATGTCGAAGAGGTCCTGGTCCGAGAGGATCATGAAGCGGGCCGTGTTGGTCTCCTGGGCCTTGCGGAACCGCCAGCGGTAGAGGTCGCGCAGTCTCCTCTTCTTCTCGGCCGGGAGGGTGTCGTAGCCCGGAATGCCCCAGTAGCCGCGGAGGTTGAACTTCTTCTCGGCCCACCGTACGGCGGCGATCCCTTCGAAGGCCCGCGCCGCCTGCCACTGCAGGCCCTTGGCCTCGATCTCCGCGTTGAGCCGGCGGTACAGCGGGATGAGGTACCGGGTGTCCTCGACGGCGTAGTTAAGCTGCTCCTCCGTCAGGGGCCGCTTCTCCCAGCGGGAGCGCTGCATCTTCTTGGGTTTCTCGAGGCGTACCCCCAGGTACTGCTCGATGACGGAGGAAAGGGACAGGTGGTTGGAGCCCAGCAGGGCGGCGGCCCGGTGGGTGTCGAAGACGTTGGCGAACTCGAAGCCGTAGTCGCGGTTCAGGATCCGGATGTCGTTGTCGCCGGCGTGGATGACCTTGACCCGGTCCGGGTTCGCGAAGACCCCGCCGAGGAAGGACAGGTCGGTGGCCGTGTCGAGGGGGTCGATGAGGTAGATGCGCTGCTCCGTCCCGATCTGCAGCAGGCAGAGCTTCTCCCGGAAATAGCGGAACGAGTCGTACTCGGTGTCGATGGCGACGACGGGGGCGCCCTCGATATCATCGCGGACTCTCGACAGTTTCTGCCGCCCGTCCACCCACAGCCACTTGCCCTTCATGCAGTCCGCCCGACAGGTTTATTCGCGCTTGTATATAAACCTCTTTTGCGCGGACTGCAACCAAAGATACCGGATCGCCGGGGGGACCGAAGGGGTCGGGGACGGCCGGCGAGAAAAGCGCGGGACCCGATCAGAGGGTCAGGAAGCGGATCGCCTCCACCCCGGACAGGAAGGCCGCAACCGCCAGCAGGGTTGCACAATCGGTCCGGGTGAAGTGCAGCTCGCGCAGGTACGTGCGGGGACCCCGGTGATAGCCGCGGCCCTCCATGGCCAGGGCCAGCTCGTCGGCCCGGCGGAACGTGCAGAGGATCAGGGGGATGACGAGGGTGGCCGTCTTCCGGAGCCGCCCCACGGGGCCGCCGGCCCTGAAATCGGCGCCCCGCGCCTCCTGAGCCTCCCGCATGCGCTCCACCTCCTCGAGCAGGGTGGGTACGAACCGCAGCGCCACGGAAACCATGAGGGCGATGTCGTGGGAGGGAACACCGATGCGGTTGAAGGGCCTGAGCAGCCTCTCGAGGCCCCCCACGATCTCCGAGGGGGCCGTCGTCATGGTGAGGATCGCGGCGCTCACGACGAGGGCGGCGAATTGCCAGGTCACACCGGCCCCGCGCCGGAGCCCCTCCCAGCTGACCGCGGGGAGAGCGGCGGCGATCGGCCGCCCTTCGGTCAGAAACAGGTGGAGGCCGAACAGGATCGCGAAGAACCACGCCAGGGGCCTGAGCGCCCCCGCGATGCGGCCGGCGGAGAGGCCGGCGAGCGCCGCGGCCGCCAGCAGGAACGACGTGACGGCGAGACTTTCGGCGGCGCCGGCGTCCAGGATGACGACGCTCGTCAGCACGGCGGCGGCGATCTTCACCCGAGGGTCGAGCCGATGGACGAAAGAGTCCCCGGGCACGTACTGACCGAGGTGGAGGGCCTTCATCGGCCGCCTCCCTTCGCCTGTCCGAGGAGGGCGGAGATCTCGCGCAAGGCCTCGTCCACGGAGAGGACATCGGGCCGCACCCCGCAGCCCTGCGCCCGCAGGCGCCCCATGAGCTCCGTGATCTGCGGCGTCGCGAGGCCGAGGGACCGCAGGGCATCGGCCTCCCGGAAGACGTCCCTCGGGGCGCCTTCGCTCAGGATCGTGCCGCCGCTCATGACGACGACGCGGTCGGCCTCGGCGATCTCCTCCATGCTGTGGGTCACGTGGATGATTGAGATGCCCTCCCCCCTCAGGTCCTGGAGGACATTGAGGACCCGCTCGCGCCCCGCCGGGTCGAGATAGGAGGTCGGCTCGTCGAGTACGACATAGGCCGGCCTCATGGCGAGCACGCCGGCGATGGCCACGAGGCGCTTCTCGCCGCCCGAGAGCGAGTGGGGGGCGCGCTTGGCGAGCCTCAGCATCCCCACCGTCTCGAGGGCCACGCCGACCCGCCCCCGGATCTCGGCGGGCGCCAGTCCGAGGTTGCCCGGCCCGAAGGCCACGTCCTCCTCGACGCTCATCCCCACGATCTGGTTGTCGGGGTTCTGGAAGACCATCCCCACGCGGCGGCGGATCTCGCGGTGGGCCTTCGGGTCCCTCGTGCTGAGACCGTCGACCAGGACCTCCCCCTCCTGCGGGACGAGAAGGGCGTTGAAGTGCTTCACCAGGGTTGTCTTCCCGCAGCCGTTGGGGCCGATGACGGCCAGGTACTGCCCCTCGGGTATCTCGAGGCTCACGCCCTGAAGCACGGGGGGACCCTCCGGGTCGTATCGGGTTGTCAGCCGATTGGCCTGGATCATATCCGGATGCGGTCCCTGACCTTGAGGGTGATGACCGAAGCGGCGGCGATCTTGAGCGCATCGCCCGGCAGAAAGGGCAGCACGCCGACGGCGGCGGCCTTTTCCACGGAGAGCCTGCCGATCAGGACGAGCTGGAGAACACCCAGGGCGTAGACGACGGCCGTGCCGGCCAGCATGGCGAACACGATCCAGACAAGCCCCGGCTTTTCACGCAACCGGACGAACGTTCCCGTCACGAAGGCGCCGGCGACGAACCCGATGAGGTAGCCGCCCGTGGGGCCTATGAAGACGCCGAGGCCGGCCTTGCCGCCCGAGAAGACCGGAAGGCCGATCACGCCCAGGACGATGTAGATGAGCTGGCTGAGCGCCCCGAGGCCCCCCCCGAGAAGCGAGCCCGCCAGGTAGAGAAACAGCGTCTGGAGCGTCACGGGGACGGGCTGCAGGGGAATCGAGACGAGCGCCCCGATCGCCGTGAGCGCCCCGAACAGGGAGGCGTAGATCATGCCGCGCGTCGATACACTTTCAGTGGTCATTGGCGACTGTCCTCAGTGGCAAAGGGCCGTTTTGTATTTTGCTTTTCGCCTTGAGCCCGTTTCGTTTTGCCCTTAGCCTCATGCCTTTAGCCTTTAGCCTGTTCCATATATTCCACATCCCCCGCGATCACGCGCTCGACGGTGCCGTCCGCCCCGGTCAGCAGGAGCACGCCGTCATCGTCGATGCCCGAGATGACGCCCTCCAGGTGCCGGTCGAACGAGCGCACCCGGACCCGCCTGCCCGCCATGTCGGAGAGTTCCCTCCAGCGCCGGATCACGGGCCCGAAGCCCTCGCGTCCGACCCGGCGGTAGTGGCGCTCGAAGCGCCCGAGAAAGTCGGCAAGGATGTCCACGCGGGCCACGGGGCGGCCGGCCTCGGCTGCAAGGGACGTCGCCCGGTCCCGCAGCTCTGCCGGGAAGCGCCGGATGGGGGTGTTCACGTTGATCCCCACGCCGATGATGAGATAATCGATGGCGTCGATCTCCGCGGCGGCCTCGACCAGGATGCCGGCGACCTTCTTCCCCCCTGCCAGGACGTCATTGGGCCACTTGATGCTCACGGGTGTCGGGACGACCGGGATGAGCGTCTCCGCCAGGGCGACGCCGGCCAGCAGGGTCGTCTTCGGCGCCTCGGCCGGCTGGAAACGGGGCCTGAGCACCAGCGACAGGTAGATTCCCGCCCCCGGCGGAGAGAACCAGCTGCGCCCCATTCTGCCCCGCCCCGCCTTCTGGGACTCGGCAACGACGAGCGTCCCCTCGGCGGCCCCCGCGATCGCCAGGTCCCTGGCCAGGCGGTTCGTCGAGTCCACCTCGCTCTCGAACACGATCGGGCGGCCGAGGCGCTCCGACCGCAGGGCGGACTCGATCTCGGCCGGGCGGATCCGGTCCAGGGCCTCGCGGAGCAGATAGCCCTTGCGCGTCGAGGATTCGATGACGTGGCCCTCCGCCCTCAGGCTGCCGACGTGCTTCCAGACGGCGGTCCGCGAGATCCTCAGCTCGCGGCTCAGGTCCTCCCCGGACACCCATCCGCCCCCCGACTCCTTGAGGCGGCCGAGCACATGCTGTCTTGCGTTGGGTTTCATAACCGGCGACGCCCCGTCGCGCAGGGGCGATATGCCATACCATCCGACGCCGTGATTGTCAACCAGAAAAATCTTTTCAGTTGACAATCACGGCCGTCCCCGGGGCCATGGGCTGCGAAACGCGATAGAGGCTTGCCCGGATCGGTGATTTCGAGTATGATTCCCGACTCATGAAAGAAAACGGAGGTCACCCATGGGAAGCCACAAGAAGCACGAGAGGAAGAAGGAACTGCAGCGAAAGCGCAAGCGCCGGGAGAAGAGGCAGAAGCTGATCGCCAAGGGCCTCAACCCCGACGAGAGCAACAAGATCCGGAAGATGGCCTGATCGACCCCCCGCCGACTCAGGGCCGGCGCCCCTTTTCACGGCGGTGTCGGCACTGCCTGCCAGAGCATGATCACCCCCTTGCGGACCATCATGACGGCGATGGCCGCAAGGAGGATTCCCGCAAGCTTCGACAGGGTCCGCGAGCCGGAGCGGCCCAGGATCCGGTGAATGGGCTCGGAGAGCCAGAACACGGCGCCGGCGATCCCGATGTTGACCACCGTGGCCGTCACGGTGGGCACGATGCCGTACTCGCCCACCAGGACGAAGATCGTCGTCAGCACCGCCGGCCCCACGATCAGCGGCACCCCGATGGGGACGGCGCCGAGGCTGTCGGCGTCCACCTGGGCGACCCTCTTCTCCACGGCGATCACGTCGCTCAGCGAGATCGTGAAGAGCAGGATCCCCCCGGCGATCAGAAAATCCGCGACGGTGATCCCCAGGTAGTGGAAGACCCACTGCCCCACGGCGAGAAACGCCAGGGCCACGGCGAGCGCCGTGACCATGGACTGGACGATGACCCGCCGGACCGCCCGGGGCTCGACCCCTTCGGTCAGGTGCATGAACAGCGGCAGGATGCCCACGGCATCGACGGCGACGAACATGGGGAAGAAGCAGAGCCAGAAGGCTTCCATCGTTCCAACGCTCTCAGAGGTTGACCGCCTTCAGGGCCGAGACGCGAGGTTCGAGGATTTGTCCTCGGTCCTCATGCCCCGGACCTCGAACCTTTATTTCGCCAGCTTGGCGGCGATCCGGGCCACGTGCCTCCCCTGCCAGCGGGCGGCGGCCAGCTCGTTTTCGCTGGGCATGCGTTCGCCCTTCCCGCCCGCGATCGTCGAGGCGCCGTAAGGCGAGCCGCCGGAGATCTCGTCGATCCGCATCTGCCCCGCAAAGGCGTAGGGCAGCCCGACGACGACCATCCCGTGGTGGAGCAGGTTGATGTGGAAGCTCAGGATCGTCGACTCCTGGCCGCCGTGCTGGGTGGCCGAGCTCGTGAAGACGCTGCCCACCTTCCCCGCCAGCGACCCCTTCGCCCAGAGCCCGCCCGTGGCGTCGAGGAACTGCCGCATCTGGCCGCACATGTTGCCGAACCGGGTCGGGGTGCCGAAGATCACGGCATCGGCCCCGGCCAGCTCGTCGACCGTGCAGACCGGGATGTGGGCCATGGACTTCTGGGCCTCGAGGGCGCCCATCTTCGCGAGGACGTCCTCCGGGAGCGTCTCGGGGACCCGGCGCAGCACCGCGTCCGCACCGGGAACCTCCTTCACCCCTTCGGCGATCGCCTGGGCCATTTTATAGGTGTGGCCGTACATGGAATAGAAGACGACGAGCACTTTCATGGTTTTTCTCCTTTCGTCGAAAGAACGGGCTGACGGCACAAGGCTGAGGGCTTACGGCAATTTACATCTCAAGACCCCTATCCGCGCCGGCATGCCCAAATCATGGAGAGGCGGGGTTTCAAATGCAGTTTTCGGTGAGACCCATCATTCCATCGTTGCGGTTCTCAGCCGCTGAACGGCACGGGCGATGATCTCGACGGCGCGATCCGCCTCCCCCTCGGTCGTGTACTTTCCCGTCGAGAGGCGGATCGTCCCGCGCGCCCACTCGAGGGGGACCGCCATGGCCCGAAGCGTTCTCGACACCTCCAGGGACGCCCCGTGGCAGGCGGCCCCGGCCGATGCGGCAAGCCCGTCCATCGCCGCGAGCAGGGCCCCCGCATCGAGCCCCCGGAAGCTCACGCTGAGCGTGTTCGGGAGACGACGGTCGGGGTGCCCGTTGACCCTCACCTCATCAACGGCCTTGAGTAGCCCCTCCTCGACCCGGTCCCGGGTGTGCTTCATGCGATCCCTGTTCGCCGCCAGGTCGCGCCGGGCGGCCTCGCAGGCCGCCCCCAGGCCCGCGATCCCGATGACATTCTCCGTGCCGGCCCTTCTGCCCGTCTCGTGCCCTGCGCCGTGCATGAACTTCTCCAGCTGCACACCGTCGCGCACATAGAGGACCCCCACCCCCTTCGGGGCGTAGAGCTTGTGCCCGGCCAGGGTCAGCAGATCGACGCCGAGGGCGGCCACGTCCACGGGGATCTTTCCGACGGTCTGCGCCGCGTCGGTGTGAACCAGGACGCCCCTCCGGCGGGCCATGCGGACGATCTCGCCGATCGGCTGGATCGTCCCCACCTCGTTGTTGGCATGCATGACGCTGATCAGGATGGTTTTCCCGGTAATCGATTGATCGAGCGCCGCCAGGTCGATGATCCCCTGCGCATCGACGGGAACATAGGTGATGTCGAATCCGTCGGCGGCGAGGGACTCGCAGACCTCGGTCACGGCGGGGTGTTCGAAGGCCGAGGTGATGATGTGATTTCCCTTGCCGCGATGAGCCCGCGCGGCACCCTTGACGGCGTGGTTGTTCGATTCCGTCCCGCCGCTCGTGAAGAGGATCTCGGAAGGCCTGCCGTTGAGCAGGGCCGCCACCTGTTCGCGTGCCCTCTCGACGCCCTTGCGGGCCGCGGCACCGTAGGCGTGGCTGCTCGAGGGGTTCCCGAAATGCTCCCGGATGTAGGGGAGCATGGCGGCGGCGACCTCCGGGTCGACGGGTGTCGTGGCGTTGTAGTCGAGGTAGATGGGTCTCATATTGGCCAGGGGCCCGAGGCAAAGGGCTTACGGTTATGGCGCAAGTGCCCGGGCAGACATGGCTGAAAGCCTCGAGGCCTGCTGGTCGAGGCTTCTAGAATGATCGCACATCGGGGAGGATCCCCGCAAGCACCAATCCCGAGAGGATGTTGAGAAAAAGGAGGATCAGCGTCATGGCGCCGGCCCGGCGGTGAGCCTTCCGGATCTCCGCGCGCCGCGCCGGCAGGACGAACTGCAGACCGCCCAGAACGGGTGTCGAGACGGCGGCGGACACCGCCAGGGCCCCCACCCAGGCGTGCAGCACCTCGAAGTGCGGGCCGCCGAACCCGGCCACGAAGGCGACGGCCGCCGCGAGGCCGCCCGCAACCGACAGGACCCCGCAGGCCCCCAGCGCCCTGTGGGCGCGGAGCCACCAGGGTTTTCCTCTCATGCGGCGGGCGATGGCAACGCCCGCCGCCATGAGCGAAAGACCGGTGATCATCAATCCGGCGTGGAGGTACAGGAGCACGATTCCCCTCCGTGGTGCGCTCCAGGGCCCCGCATCGCTGCGGGCGGCAGGGCCGGGCCTCCCGTCCGCGTTCTACACGCCCGGGGAATACTTCACGGTGATGGACCCCCGGATGTTGCAGACGGCGGTGATCTCGAAGGTGTCGGCGCCCGTGGCGGCCACCTGGAAGGTGTAGACGAAGGTGTCGCCGGGCTGCTTGGTGTACTCGCCCCGCGCGACGACCTGGCCGTTCTTCTTCACGATCACCTCCTTGACGTAGTGCCTGTCGGGGTTGTTCGAGGGGTGGGTGATCTTCACGGAAAGCGTCTGGGCCTTGATGTCGTAGGCCGCCTCCATCCTGTCGGGGCTGTGCGCCAGGCCCGCGCAGGGCAGGCTGAGGATCAGGAGGGCGGATACCAGGACGACCGGCAGGCATGTGGAAACCGTTTTCTTCATGGGGCACTCCTTTCAAGCATGTTGGGTTGTTCTATCACGGGGCCTCGAGCAGCCCCAGCATTTCCTTCACCGTGAACACCGGTTTTGAGCACGCGCAATTCCGGCAGACATACGCCGCGGCCCGTCCCCTGCCGGCCTTCATGTCCCGCGTGAACGGCGCGAGGTCCGTGATCGGGACCGACGCAGCCCCCTCGGGCCGGAAGAGCAGGACCCGGTTGGGCAGGAAGGATCGCCGCACGGCATCGAGCATCTCCTTCGTGTCCTGCGACCCGGGCTTGCCGGCGACCACGATCTCAACGGGGGGCGCCGCCAGGAACTCGAGGGCAACCATGAGATGGGAATAGGCCGAGGGGATCTGCCCGATATTGCGGGCAAAGGCGCGGGAGACGCCGATCGCCTTCTGCTCCAGGTCCGGCCTGCCCGTGATCCGCGCCAGGCGCAGGAGGTTGAGCATCATCACCGAGTTGCCCGAGGGGATCGCCCCGTCGTAACCGTCCTTCTGCCTCAAGAGGACCTGCTCGCCGTCGTCGGCCGTGAAGAAAAACCCCCCGTCCCGGTCATCGCGGAAGTGATCGTTCGTACTATCGGCAAGTTCGAGGGCCGTCTTTAGGAAGCCGGCATCGAAGGTCGCCTCGTAGAGTTCCAGCAGCCCCCAGATCAGGAAGGCATGGTCATCCAGCATCCCGGCCACGGAGGCCTCGCCGTCCCGCCAGCGGTGCAGGAGCCGTCCCCGGCCGTCCCGCAGTCTCTCGAGGATGAAACGGGCCGTCCGTGCCGCCGCATCGGCCCACTGCCGCCGGCCGAGCGCCGCCGCCCCCTTTGCCAGGGCGGCGATCATCAGGCCGTTCCAGTCCGTGAGGACCTTGTCGTCCCTGCCGGGCCGCACGCGGCGCCCCCGCCGCCGCAGGAGCTTCTCCCGGGCGGCCTGCCACCCCGCGCGGGTCCCGCCGGGGGGAGGGTCCGCCCCGGCGGCCCCCTCCTCGATCGGCCGGGCCAGGAACAGGACGTTCCGTCCCGTCCTCTCCCGCGTGGCCTCCTCGAGGTAGTTGCCCTCCTTCGCGATGCCGCAGGTCTCGATGACGAGGGCCGCCTCGTCCGGGTCGAGCGCTTCCCGGATCTCCGACTCGGTCCACAGGTAGAACTTCCCCTCCTCGCCTTCGCTGTCGGCGTCCTCGGCGCAGCAGAACCCGCCGCCCGGGGCCTCGAGGTCCCGCAGGACGTAGGTGAAGATCTCCTCGGCCGTCCGGGCGTAGAGCGTCTTGCCCGTCGCCTGGAAGGCCTCGATGTAGGCCATGGAGAGCATGGCCTGGTCGTAGAGCATCTTCTCGAAGTGCGGCAGAAGCCACCGCGCGTCGGTGGAGTACCGGTGAAAGCCGCCGCCGAGCTGGTCGTAGACGCCGCCGCGGCGCATGGCCGCGAGACTCGTCTCGACCATCCCGAGGGCCTTGGTCTCGCCCGTGCGTCTCCAGTAGCGCAGCAGAAACAGGTAGTGGTGAGGCGTGGGGAACTTGGGGGCGCCGCCGAAGCCCCCGTGGCTCGCGTCGAACTGCCCGGCGAGCGCGCCGAAGGCCGCGCGGCAGGCCGCCTCTCCCGGGGGGTCTGCCGCCGGCGCCTCGGCGGAGAGATTCCTCAGGGCCGTCATGACCTGTTCGGCCGACGCGCGCACATCGCCGCGCCGTGTGTTCCAGACGCGCTGGACCCCCGGGATCAGCTCCATCATCCCGATCCTGCCGTGACGGCCCTCCTTCGGGATGTAGGTGCCCGCAAAGAACGGTTCCCGGTCGGGGGTCAGGAGAACGGTCAGCGGCCAGCCTCCGCTGCCCGTCATGAGCTGGCAGACGGTCATGTAGACGCCGTCCACGTCGGGCCGCTCCTCGCGGTCGACCTTGATGCAGACGAAGGCCTCGTTCATGAGCCGGGCCACCTCGGCATCCTCGAAGGACTCGCGGGCCATCACGTGGCACCAGTGGCACGTGGAGTAGCCCACGGAGAGGAAGATCGGCCGGTTCTCCCGGCGGGCCCGCTCGAAGGCCTCGTCGCACCAGGGGTACCAGTCCACGGGGTTGCGGGCGTGCTGAAGGAGGTAGGGGCTCTTCTCGCGGATGAGCCGGTTGGGCTTGGTGTCGCTCTTCGAGCGGTCGGCACGCATGCCTGCTTCAACCTCAAGGTGCGGGAAATCACCGCCGGTGCCGTCGCTTCGACACGGGCATCAGGGGAAGAGCCTCGGGCGGCAGGACCAACCTCCCGGCCCTTCGCCGGCGTCATTTCTTCAGGATGGCCGTCAAGGCCTCCTGCAGCGTGGGGTGGCGGAACCGGAAACCGGCGGCCAGGAGCTTTCGGGGAAGCACGCGCTGCCCCTGCAGGATGACGTTTCCGAACTCCCCCTTCATCAGGCGGAGCATGAAACCGGGCACGGGGGGCAGGAAGGTCGGCACCCCGAGCACCCCGCCCAGCGTCCTCGTGAACTCCCGGTTCCGGACGGGTTCCGGGGCCGTGCAGTTGACCGGGCCCTCGAGGGTCCGGCTTTCCTCGATGAGAAAGAGAAAGATGCGGGCCAGGTCCATCTCGTGGATCCACGAGAGCCACTGGTTGCCGCTGCCGAGATCGGCCCCGAGGAACATCCGGAAGACGGGGACGATCTCTGCCAGCATCCCCCCGCTTCGGCCCATGACGATCCCGAAACGCATCAGCACGACGCGGGCGCCGTGCTCTCTCGCCCGGAGGGCCTCCGCCTCCCAGTCCCGGGACAGCAGGGCCAAAAAATCGGTGCCCGGGGGGGAGTCCTCGGTCAGGTCCTCGTCGCCGTGATAGCCGTAGTATCCCGCACCGGAGGTGCTGAAGAGATGCGTCTCCTTCCCTTTTCGCGGCGCCATGGCCTCGACGAGATGCCGGGTCGTGAGGATGCGGCTATCGCGGATGACGCGCTTCGCCTCGTCGGTCCACCGCGTGAAGATGGATGCCCCCGCGAGGTTGATGAAGACCTCGTGCCCGGGGACCTCTTCCTGCCACGCCCCCCGGACCGTGGGGTCCCCCTGCAGGGCCCGCGCGCCAGGGGGAAGGTTCCGGGCCGGCTCGCCCTTGCGCATGAGCACCGTCACCGAGTGACCCTTCGCCGTCAGCTCGCGGGCAAGCGTCGTGCCCACGAACCCCGTCCCGCCGGTCATGAATACGTTCATGATTCGCTCCGCGGATAGGCATCAGGCATTGGGCATCAGGGCGGAAATCGTGCAGCAGGAATGCTTCTTCCTGAAGCCGGATGCCTGTTGCCCGGAGCCTGTTTTCATTGTTTGTCCCCGATCAGCGGGAGGACCTTCTCGATCCGGAAATAGACGACGAACTTGTTCTCGTCGCCGTACTTGCCGGCGACCTCGGGGTACTTCTTCCGGCGCATCTCGCCGACGAGCAGCGGGTCCTGGATCTCCCTCGTCATCCTGAGGTAGAGGCGCCTGCCGGTGTACTTGTCGCCCGCCTCCTTGAAGAGATAGCAGGCCCGCGGGTTCTGCCTGACGTTGTGGTGGGTGAGCCGGTCGGCCATGATGAACGCCACCGTTTCCTCGTCGATGAAGTGGGGCTTGGCGTAGACCGCCGCGTCGACGGCCCCGGCCGAATCGGCCGTGGAGAGGATGCCCATTCCCGCTGCACCCTCGAAATATTCGCTCAGCTTCATGGTCACCTCCAGAGGGGATGGTCTGTTTGGTCCATCGTCAGCAGCCGGCAGCAAGGATTCCTTCGTTCTTTTACCCTTGTTGCCTGCCGCTTGCTGTGTGATCCTGCGCCGCTCGTCCAAGGCGCTCAATCGCGTGATGGGCCGCGACGAGAAAGATCGGCCGGGGATCCATGCGGTGCGCCCGGAGGCACACCTCGGTGAACTTGACGGCGTGCTCGTCGCCCGTCTCGACGGCCCGCGCGACGAGGTCCTCTTTCGTTCCATCATAAGCATCGTAGGGGGCCCTGTCAATTTCACGCCCGATGGCGGCGTAGAGGGCCGCCGAGGCCTGCCAGGCATAGCGCAGGGCGACCCGGCTGATGTCGGGCAGCAGGCAGGAGGCCATGAGGAATAAGGCCCCCGGCCCGGTCACCCCGTGGATGAAGGTGATGGCGCTTCCCCGCGTCGCCGCGTTCGCGAGGTAGACGCGGACGAAGGCCTCGAGCAGATCGACGGTAAACGGGGTGATGTCGTCGGGCGGCTCCGTGAGGTTGATGACCTGCGCGAAGGGGGCAAAGCCGCCGAGCCGCTTGACCTTCTCGTAAATCAGGCCCTTCATCAGGCGCTGCTCATCGGGGAGCGTCGCGACGTCGTCAATGGCCTTCAGCGGATTGCGCGCGTCGACCCGGGGCGCCGGGAAGCCCGGCAGCGGCTGGTACCGCGCGGCCCAGTAGGCCAGGGCCCGGGCCAGCTCGCGAATCTTCGCGGGGGACTCCTCCCGGTTGAGGCTGCGCACGGCATGTCCCGTGCGGATGGCGCCGTGCCAGGCCGCCCCCACCACCCCAGGCAGAAGGCGGGGCACCCAGACGTTCAGGACGGTGCACCAGTCCTCCTCCCGCAGCTCTTCCTCGAAACAGGCCACCCAGTCGGCGTATCGGCCGATGCTCCCCAGGGCCTCGAACCAGTAGCCGGCGAAAACGGGCAGGCCCGGCGCCGGGTTGCCCCGGAGACGCCTGCGGTAGTCCGTCACCCAGTCCACGACGGCGTCCCCGCGGCCCAGGGCCAGCAGGGCCTCGGCGGCCATGGGCCCGTGACTCGAGAACCCGGGGCCGTACTCCGGCCCGAAGTCCTCCAGGAGTCCCAGGGCCTCATCCATGACATCCATACACGATGGCTCCCCGGCCCGTCTCCGCTTCGCCGTGCGGTGCCGCTCAGCGGGCGCCGCCCTTGAGCAGGGCCGAAAAACGCAGGTTGGCCGCCTCCCAGTTCACGATGCTCCAGAAGGCCTCGACGAACTTCGCCCGGAGATTCCTGTAGTCCAGGTAGTAGGCGTGCTCCCAGACGTCGAGAACCAGCACGATCGGCATTGCGGGATAGACATTCACGTTGTGCTTCTCGATCTGCATGACCAGGGGCCGGTTCGACATCGGGCACAGGGCAAGCGCCGCCCAGCCGGAGCCTTCATCGCTCACGGCCGCCTGGGCGAATTCCTTCTGGAATCGCTCGAAACCGCCGAACTCCTTGTCGATGGCCGCCCCGAGGACGCCCGTCGGCTTCCCGCCGCCCCCCTTGCCGGCCGGCGCGAGGCTTTCCCAGAAGAGGCAGTGCAGCAGGTGCCCTCCGATGTGAAAGGAGAGCTCCTTCAGGGTCGCCTTCATGTCGAGGTCGCTTCCGGCCTTGCGGGCCTCATCGAGCTTCTCGAACACGGCGTTGGCCCCGTTCACGTAGGCCTGGTGATGCTTCTCGTGGTGCAGCTGCAATTGCTCCTCGGAGATGTACGGCGCCAATTCCTTGTAACCGTAGGGCAGTTTTGGTAAAGAGTAGAAATGCGGCTTGTCCATGCTTCCGTCCTTTCCCGGGAAGTGCATCCCGATGCCGGCTCCCGGCGGGGAGCGCAAGCGGTCCTCGCGAAAGCGGCCCAACGGCCCTGGGACCCTGCGAGCCGCCCCGAACAGCGACGCATACAGGATACCTCAACGGGACCGGGAAAAACAGGCAAAAAATCGGGGAGGCGCGGGGCCGGTCCCGCCGCCGCACCCGGAGGGCCGATCGCATGAAAACGGATGAGCGCCGGACGAAAGCGGAGCTCCTGCAGGAACTCGACGCCCTGCGCGGCGAGGTTCGCCGCCTGCGGGCCGAACATGCGGGATCTCCCGAGGCCGAGCTGCGGGATCGCACTTTGGCGGAGAGCAACCCCCTGGGGATCTTCTTCCTGCAGCGGGGCGCGTTTACCTTCGTCAACGCCCGGTTCGAGCAGAGCACGGGTTATCGCGCGGAGGAGCTGCTGGGGAAGGACTCGCTTTCGATCGTCCACCCCGAGGACCGCGAGAGGGTCCGCCGGGAGGCCTTGGAGATGCTCCAGAAGAAGCGGCAGGCCCCCTACGAGTTCCGGGCGATCCGGAAGGACGGCTCCGTCCGGTGGATCCTGGGCACCGTGGCACCCGCCATGCTCGCCGGGGAGCGGGCCGTCTACGGCAGCTACATGGATGTGACGGAGCAGAGGGAGACCCTGCGCAGGCTCCAGGAGCTCGAGACCCTCGAGGCCTCCATCCTCGACGCCCTGCCCGTGGCGGTGATCGTGCTGCGCGAGCGGAAGATCCTCTTCGCCAACCGGGCCGTGGAGGCCGTGTTCGGCTGGAAGCCCGAGGAGCTCCAGGGGCGCGGCACCCGGATCCTGTACCGCAGCGAAGAAGAGTACGAGGAGATCGGCCGGCACTTCTATCCCGTCCTGGAGAGGCAGAGGACCCACAGCGAGGAGTACCCCTGCCGGCACCGGGACGGCCACGATATCCTCTGCTTCGTCAGCACCTCGCGCATCGGCACGGATCTGCAGGAAAAGGGGATCGTCGCGACCTACGAGGACATCACCCTGCGCAAGCGCGCCGAGGAGGCCCTGAAGGGCAGCGAGGAGCGGCTGCGCGCCATCCTGCAGGGCTCGCCCACGCCCACGTTCGTCATCGACCGCGGCCACCGCGTCATCGGCTGGAACCGGGCGCTCGAGGTGCTCACGGGGGTGCGCAGCGGCGAGGTGGTCGACACGGAGAACCACTCCGTGGCCCTCTACGGCGAGAAGCGGCCCACCGTCGCCGACCTGCTCGTCGACGGCGCGGTCGATCCGTCCGCCGAGATCCGGAAATGGTACGGGACGCGCTATCGGCGCTCGGCGCTCCTCGAGGAGGCCTTCGAGGCCACAGGCCCCTTCACCTTCCCGGGCCGGGAGCCCCGCTGGCTCCACTTCACCTCGGCGGCCGTGCGGGACGGCAGGGGGACCCTCGTGGGCGCCGTGGAGACGATGACCGACGTCTCGGCCCTGAAGCGCGCCGAGGAGGAGCTGCAGCTCACCGTCGAGAGGCTGCGCAAGGCCACGGCGGGCATCATCCGGGCCATCGACCGCATCGTCGAGACGCGCGACCCCTACACGGCGGGACACCAGCACGAGGTGGCGCGGCTGGCCTCGGCCCTCGCGCAGGAGATGGCCCTGCCCGCCGACACGGTCGAGGCGATCTACGTGGCCGCCTCGATCCACGACCTCGGGAAGATCTACGTGCCCGCCGAGATCCTGAGCAAGCCGGGGCACATCAGCGACATCGAGCGGGGGATCATCCGCACGCACCCGCAGGTGGGCTACGACATCCTCAAGAGCATCGACTTCCCCTGGCCCATCGCGGAGATCGTGCTGCAGCACCACGAGCGGCTCGACGGCTCGGGCTATCCCCGGGGCCTGAGAGACGGCGACATCCGGATCGAGGCGAGGATCCTCGGCCTGTCGGACGTCGTGGAGTCGATGGGCTCCCACAGGCCCTACCGGCCCACCCTCGGGATGGAGAGGGCCCTGGCCGAGATCCGGAAGAACCGGGGCACCCTCTACGACCCGGAGGTCGTCGATGCCTGCCTGCGGCTCTTCGAGGAAGGGCGCTTCGCCTTCGAGGAGCCGCCGGGCGATCCCGACCGGTAACGCACGGCTCCCCGCGGGAGCCCGGGAAAGGAATGACTGCATGAAGAAACCCGTCGACACCATCGCCGTGGAAGACCGGCACATGCCGCCCTTTTTCACCAGGATCCCCCTGTCCATCGAACGCGGCGAGGGGATCTACGTCTGGGACGAGTCGGGGCGGCGCTACATCGACTGCACCGCCGGCTGGGGGGTCACCTGCCTGGGGCATGCGCACCCCGCCATCGCCGAGGCCCTCTGCGATCAGGGCCGGAAGATCCTCCAGAACCCCAACTCGGGGCTCACCTACTCCCCCGCCCGGGCGAGGCTCATCGCGCTGCTGACGGAGATCCTGCCCCCGAACCTGACGAGGGTCTTCTTCTCCAGCAGCGGCGCCGAGGCCAACGATGCCGTGATCAAGCTGGCCCGCAAGGCCACGGGCCGGATGGACGTCGTCTCGACGGAGCAGAGCTTTCACGGCAGGACGATCAGCACGGCCTCGGCCACGGGACAAGCAAAGCATCGTGAGCGGTTCAACCCGCTCATGCCGAACTACATCTTCGTGCCCTACGGCGACGCGGCGGCCGTCGCCGAGGTGCTGAGCGCCGACACGGCCGCCGTGATCCTCGAGCCCATCCAGGGCGAGGGCGGGGTCAACGTGCCGCCCGAGGGCTACCTCCGGGAGGTCGAGGCGCTCTGCCGCAAGGCCGGCGCCTGCCTGATCGTCGACGAGGTCCAGACGGGCTTCTGCCGGACGGGACCCATGTTCGCCGTCACGGAGATGGGCGTCCGGCCGGACTTCATGACCCTGGCCAAGGGGATCGCCGGGGGGTTCCCCTTCGGCGCCTTCGCCCTCACCGAGGCGATCTCGGCGAAACTCGAGAAAGGCGACCACGGCGGCACCTACTGCGGGAACCCCCTGGGATGCGCCGTGGCGCACGCCGTGATCCGGTACCTGATCGACCACGACATCGAACAGAACGTCCGCAGCGTCGGGGCCATGATCCACGAGCAGATGCTCCTGTGGCAGGAGCGGTTTCCCGCGATGATCTCCGACGTGCGGGGCCGGGGGCTGCTGCTGGCCATGGAGATGGCCGATGCGCCAACGGCCGAGCGGCTCTTCCACGAGGCCCTGCAGCGGGGCCTCATCCTCAACCTGATCCAGACCCGGGTCATCCGTCTCTGTCCCGCCCTCAACATCACGCCGGGCGAGGCCGAGACGGTGCTCTCGATCCTGGACGAGGCGCTGGACGCCGCGGCCGCAACGGTCTGATCGGAACGAACGGGTCCCACGCGACGGGGGAGTCCCATGAAGCTCAATTTCACCAGGACCAACGGCCCCCTGGACGATCTCATCGAGCGGGTGCTCGAGACCGCCGGGGGCATCGGCAGGCCCGGGCTCGTGCGCGAGATGATCATCGCCGCGCTCAAGGCCGGCCAGGAGGCCGACGAGAGCGCCGACCTCAAGCTCATGAACTCCACGCTCAAGGAGATGCGGTTCACCTCCAAGGTCTTCGGCCCCTACCGCAACGTCCGCAAGGTCACCGTCTTCGGCTCGGCCCGCACCCGGCCGGGAGAGGCAATCCACGAGATGGCGAGGCGCCTCGGGGCCCGGCTCGCCGAGTCCGGCTACATGGTCATCACGGGCGGGGGCGGGGGCATCATGCAGGCCGTCAACGAGGGCGCGGGCCCCGAGCATTCCTTCGGCGTCAACATCCGCCTGCCCTTCGAGGAGAAGCCGAATCCCGTGAGCGAGGGCAACCCGCGGTTCATCAACTACAAATATTTTTTCAACCGCAAGGTCGCCTTCCTGAAGGAGTCCGACGCGGTGGCGCTCTTCCCGGGCGGCTTCGGCACGCTCGACGAGGCCATGGAGACGCTCACCCTGGTGCAGACGGGCAAGCGCAACCCCCTGCCGCTGGTGCTCGTGGACGACCCGGAACACCCCTACTGGCCACGCCTGATCCGGTTTTTCGAGGAAGACCTCCTGGCCCGCGGGTTCATCTGCCCGTCGGACCTCGCGCTCTTCGAACGGGTGGAATCCGTCGAGGCCGCGGTGGGGACGATCCTTCGCTTCTACCGCCGCTACCACAGCCTGCGCTACGTGCAGGGCCGGCTCGTGATCCGGCTCACATCGGCGCTCGGCCCCGACGAGATCCGGTCGCTGACAAAGAGGTTCGCGGACGTCCTGCTGCCCGGGGGGGAGATCGCGTCCACCGGGCCCCTGGACGAGGAACTCGACGATGACGACGAGACGCACCTGCCGCGGCTCGTGGTCGACTTCAACCGCAGGGACTTCGGCAGGCTCCGGAACCTGATCGACGCCATCAACGATTTCTGACGCACCCCGGTGCCGCCAATCGGGAGAAACCCATGGGCCCCGTGCATTTCCAAGACAACACCTTCCGCGACGGCCATCAGTCCCTCCATGCGACGCGGATGACCACGGAGGACATGATCCCTGTCGCCGAGAGGATGGACGAGATCGGTTTCTGGGCCGTGGAGGTCTGGGGCGGCGCGACGTTCGACACGATGCACCGCTTCCTGAATGAGGACCCCTGGGAGCGGCCGCGCATCCTGAAGAGGTACATGAAAAAGACCCCCTTCGCCATGCTCCTGCGCGGCCAGAACCTCGTGGGCTACCGGCATTACGCCGATGACGTCGTCCGGGCCTTCGTCGACCGGGCCTGCGCGGTCGGGATCGACGTCTTCCGCGTCTTCGACGCCCTGAACGACCTGCGCAACCTCGAGACCTCTGCCGCACGCATCCGGGCCAACGGCAAGCACTTCGAAGGCGCCGTCGTCTACTCGCTGACGGAGCGGCACCTGGGCGGCGAGGTCTTCAACCTGCCCTACTACGTCTCGAAGGCCAAGGCCCTGGAGGAGATGGGCGCCGATTCGATCTGCATCAAGGACATGGCCGGCATCCTGGCGCCCTACGACGCCTACACGCTTTTCTCCGAGCTCAGGAAGGCCGTCGGGGTCCCCCTGCACCTTCACACCCACTACACCAGCGGCATGGCGTCGATGACCTGCCTGAAGGCCATCGAGGCCGGGGTGGACATCGTGGACACCTGCGTGGCCCCCTACGCCATGCGGACCTCGATGCCGCCCCTGGAGCCGCTGCTGCTCGCGCTGGAAGGCACCGAGCGGGACCCGGGGATCCCCATGGACCGGATCCTGGAGATCGGGCGGTACCTGGAGAGCCTGGCGCCCCGGTACGAACAGCACATCGCCTCCAACGGCCTGTCCCTGATCGACGAGAGCGTGATCGCCCACCAGATCCCCGGCGGGATGACCTCCAACCTCGTCAGCCAGCTCCGGGAGATGAACGCCCTGGACCGCCTCCCCGAGGTCCAGCGGGAGATTCAGGCGGTCCGCCGGGAGGCGGGGATGCCGCCGCTCGTGACGCCCACCTCCCAGATCGTCGGGTCCCAGGCCGTTATGAACGTGCTGGCCGGCAGGTACCGGACGATCAGCAACCCCTTCCGCGACCTGCTGTTCGGGCTCTACGGGAAGACGCCCGCCCCGGTGGACCCGAAGGTGCGGGAGATGGCCCTGCGCGGCTACCAGAAGGGCGTCTGGATCACGGACCGGCCGGCCAACCACCTCAAGCCCGAGATGGACGCGGCCCGCCGGAAGCTCGGCGACCTGGCCCGGACCGAGGAGGACGTGCTGACCTATGTCCTCTACCCCGCCTCGGGGGAGCAGTTTCTGAAACGAAAATACGGCAGGCCGTAGCGGGCCGGCCTGTCCCCGGGGAGGCGATGCGGCAGGAGGCCGTACTTCGGCCCAGGCGACCCGGTACCCGCCGAGGCCTTGACCGCCGATAAAGGGCCCTCCATGGAGTCGGTTTTCTTTACGATCGGGATTTGTCGCTGAACCCATTGATACAATTAGAGAATCTTGGAAGGCGCACGGCGTGCCGGGACACCACCGTCGGGCAGCTTTACGGGAAAAATCCGGCGCGGGACAGGGTTTTTGTCATGATTCCGAGACAAATCGGCAGGTTGGCGCTCAGGCATTTTTATTGCTAGCGAAAGTTCGGGATAGATCGTTTTTCAGGGATTGCCGATCGCCCTTGGGTTTTGCGCGCCCGGACCCTGACGTCGGGACGGGGCCCGCAGGACGCGCCCCGGGTTTCGAAAGGAGGGCGCCATGCCGGCCGCGAATCGTCCGAGAAGCATCCTTGCCGTCGTCTCCATCCTGATTGCCTTGCTCCTTCCCCCGCCCGCCGCGGCCGTCAACGAGGACGTCAACAAGTACTGGGACAGCATCCCGGCGGGCATCGACCCTACGGACACGACCGACTCCTTCATGTGCTGGGCGGCGGCGGCGTCCAACGTGCTGTCCTACACGGGCTGGGGCATCGACAACGCCTCCACGGCCTACCCGAGGGAATACGACATCTACCACGAATTCCTGTCGCGTCTGTCCAACGCGGGGGGATACGGCATCGCGGCCTACCAGTCATACTTCCAGTGGCACCCCGCCGTCGGGCCGTCGCCCGTCATCGTCCAGCTCTACCCGGACACGTCGCAGCCCGCCGTCTTCATCAGCCAGGCGCAGGGACTCCTCGCAAGCGGCTATGGCCTTTACCTCTCCCTTTCCATCGGGCACGCGGTGACGCTTTGGGACCTGGCATTGACCGGTTCGGGGATCGGCACCGTAAAGATCACCGATTCCGACGACGGCTTTGAGGGCATTCGGACCTACGAGCTTGTTCAAATTACGGAAGGATTCTCGGAGGGCAACTGGGCCATCCGAAACTACCGGACCCCCTCCGGCATGACGATCGACGCCGTCCTGCGGCGCATCGACGCCCTGGCGCCCGACAGCTACCAGGTTGAGGAAGGTTTGACTTTCATTCCCTTGGGCGACGGGACACCGCTCGGCGGGAGCAACGCGAACAACTGGTATCGGGTCGACAACCCGATCTTCCTCCCCGGCGGTGTGATTCCCATCGCCGTGCCCATGACCCTCTTCCGCTACGCCGTGCCCGCCGGCTGGACGGCGGACGAGCAGGACGGTCCCTACGTGACCGTCCCGGAGCCGTCGACGGCGCTGCTGCTGCTGGCGGGCCTGGTCGGCGTCGCCGCGTTCGCCCGGGGGAGAAACGGGAGGATCCGATCCTAGAGAAACGGCAGGGGGTCGTCCCGCCGCCAGGCCGTGGCCTGGCAGGACGCCATCAGGTCGCCCGCGGCGTTGCGGACCTCGATGAGGAAGTGGCTCACCCGGCGCGACCGGTTGACGAGCTTCGCCTCGGCCTGGAGGATATCCCCGTCGTTCGGGGCCTTCATGTAGGAAACGTTGACGTTGAGGGCGATCTCGATGCGGCCGCCGGCGTTCGAGGCGAACTGGAACGCCTCGTCGATGAGCGAGAAAAGGGCGCCGCCGTGGCAGCGCCCGTAGATGTTGTGGTGCCTCTCCGTGAAGGTCATCCGGACGAGCGCGTAGCCGTCCTCGAGCTTCAGAAGCTCGAGTCCCAGCATCTTCGCATAGGGTTCGTCCACGGCCCTCCGGCGCAGGGCCTCGAAAACCTTTTCGCTCATGTCCCCCCCCTTCAAAGAAAATCCCCCTCTGACAAGAGACTGTGTCGCAATATCGAAAAACGCCGAAATCGTGTCATTCCCGCGGAAGCGGGAATCCAGAACTCATTGAAAAGACTGCTTTCCGCATCGCGCTGCGCTTGTGCGGAATGACAACATCGGAATTGCGACACCGTCTCTCAAGGGGGACGACAGGGGGATCTTGATTCAATCCTCTTGCCTCGCCGCTTGAGCCTCGAACCTGCTAGAGGCTGTACACCTTCTCCCCCGGCAGCACCGTGAACCCGCTCTTCGTCAGGATCTCGATGGCCCTGTCCGTGGCGTTGAAGCGGAAGATGATGATGGCGTGCTCGCCGCTTCGCTCCACGAAGGCGTACATGTACTCCACGTTGATGTTCTCCTTCGAGAGCGCCTCGAGGATGCTGTGCAGCCCGCCCGGGCGGTCGGGGACCAGCACGGCCACCACACTCGTGCGCCCCACGGTGAAGCCGTTGTCCTTGAGGACCTGCTTGGCCTTCTCCGCGTCGTTGACGATCAGGCGCAGCACCCCGAAATCGGAGGTGTCGGCCAGCGACAGGGCCCGGATGTTGATGCCGGCGTCCCGCAGCACGCGCGTGACGAACTCCAGCCCGCCCGGCTTGTTCTCCAGAAAGATGGAAATCTGCTCGACCTTGTTCATGGATGCACCCCCTTCCGGCGGCCTCAGAAGGCCCGCTTGTCGATGACGCGCTTCGCCTTGCCCTCGAAGCGCTGGATCGTCTTGGGCTCCACGAGCTTCACCTTGGTTGAGACGCCCAGGTAGTCCTTGATGTCCTTCGTGATGCGGCGGCTGAGCTCCTGCAGGACCTTCACCTCGCCCGTCTCGGCGAAGAGCTTCTCGCCCACCTCGACCTGCACCTCCAGGGTGTCGAGATTGCCCTCGCGGTCCACGATGAGCATGTAGTGGGGCTCGATGCCCGGGATGTTGAGCAGTACGCCCTCGATCTGGGAGGGGAAGACGTTGACGCCGCGGATGATGATCATGTCGTCGCTGCGGCCCGTGATGCGGTCCATGCGCACGAGCGTCCGGCCGCACCGGCAGGGCGCCTTGACGAGCCGGGAGACGTCCCGCGTCCGGTAGCGGACGAGCGGGAAGGCCTCCTTGGTGAGCGTCGTGAACACGAGTTCGCCGACCTCGCCCTCGGGCAGCACCTCGCCCGTGTCGGGGTTGATGATCTCGGCGATGAAGTGGTCCTCGAAGATGTGCAGCCCCTGCTTGGCCTCGGTGCACTCCATGGACACGCCGGGCCCCATGACCTCCGAGAGCCCGTAGATGTCGAGGGCCGTGATGTCGAGCTTCTCCTCGATCTGCCGCCGCATCCTCTCGCTCCAGGGCTCGGCGCCCAGGATGCCCACGCGCAGCTTCAGCGAGCGCATGTCGACACCCATCTCCTCGCCCTGTTCGGCCAGGTAGAGCGTGTAGGAGGGGGTGGCGCAGATGGCCGTGGGACCGAAGTCCTGGAGGATCATGATCTGGCGTTTCGTGTTGCCGCCCGACATGGGGATGACGCTCGCCCCGAGCCGCTCGGCCCCGTAATGGGCGCCGAGGCCTCCCGTGAACAGGCCGTAGCCGTAAGCGTTGTGGATGATGTCGTTCTTCGTGAGCCCCGCCATGACGAAGCACCGGGCCATGAGCTCGGACCAGGTGTCGATGTCCCGCTTCGTGTAGCCCACGACGGTGGAGCGGCCCGTGGTTCCCGAGGAGGCGTGGACCCGGACGACACTCGACATGGGGACGGCGAACATGCCGTAGGGGTAGTTGTCCCGGAGGTCCTGCTTCGTCGTGAAGGGGAGCCTCCTCAGGTCGTCGAGGGACCGGATGTCGTCGGGCCTGACGCCGGCGTTGTCGAAGGTTCGCTTGTAGAACCCCACGGTGTGGTAGACGCGCTGGACCACCTGCTGGAGCCGCTTGACCTGCAGCGCCTCCAGCGCCTCGCGCGGCAGAGTCTCGAATTCTTCGTTGTAGATCATAATCCCCTCTTGCCTCCTCGTGTGGTTGTCGGAGCCGGAAAGCAGGCCGCACTATAGCCGAAATCCCCGCCCTTTCAAAGCGGATTTACTCGCCGGATTTCAAGGGAACACAGATGCTCCCGTCCCGGTAACAGCGCCGGATGTAGACGTAGCCGCCGGCCAGGGCGACGATGATCACGCCGATGCCGATGAGCTTCAGGCCGTCGAGGTCCTTCACGTCGAGGATGATGACCTTGCGGGCGATGGCGATCATGGCCACCGTCATGACGACCTCGACGTGGACCAGCCCGTGGTCCAGGTACATCCGAATGGACTCCAGGAGCTCGATCCCGATGAGGACGAGCAGGAACATGCCGAAAATTTCGAGGAGGCGGTTTACGTCGAAGAGAAGGTACGGCGGCGTGGTAAGATCCCGGATGATGATCCAAGCAAGGTCGAGAGAGGCGAAGAGGACCACCAGGGCCATCATGACGACCAGCGCCCGGATGACGACGCCTTCGAGCTTTTCCAGGTACTTGAGCATGGATGACCCCCCGAGCGCAGGATGATGGTCTTTTCTTAGCACAACGCAGGGGGGGCGTAAATGATTTGTGTTTGGAATCGGGGGGCGGCGTGCCTATAATAAAAGTCAAATGTTGTTGAAAGGAGCGCCGAATGCCCACCGTCAAGATCAAGGGGATGTCCTGCAACCACTGCGTCACGGCCGTCACGAAGGCCCTGGGAGGCATCGAGGGGGTCCGCAACGTGAAGGTGGACCTCGCAAGGGGCGAGGCGACCTTCGAGGAGGCGACGCCCGTGGACCGCAGCGTCATCGCCGAGCGGATCCGGAAGGCGGGGTACGACGTTGCCTGAGAAGATCGCTCTCGGCATCTCGGGCATGACCTGTGCGGCCTGCGTGCGGCGCCTGGAGGAAGGCCTGCGCTCCATCCAGGGCGTGCAGAGCGCCTCCGTCAACCTCGCCACCGGGAAGGCCGTCGTGGAATACGACCCGGCGTCGGCCGATCCCGATGCGATGGCCGAAACGGTCCGCTCCCTGGGCTACGAGGTGATCTCCCGGGAACCGGCGGGCCCCGGGGCCCTGCGGAAGACGACCGTCTCCATCGGCTCGATGACCTGCGCGGCCTGCGTGCGGCGCGTCGAGTCGGCCCTGCTGGAGGTCCCCGGCGTCGAAGAGGCCGCCGTCAACCTGGCCACGGGCCGCGCCACGGTGACCCACGGGGCGCACTGGGCGGGGCCGGGGGCGCTGCGCAAGGCCGTCACGGAGGCCGGGTACGAGTACCTGGGCCTCGTCGACGAGCTGCGGGAGGACCCCGTCGAGAAGGCCCGGGAGCGGGAGACCCGGGAGCTGACGGTCAAGTTCAGCGCCGGCATCGTCCTGAGCGTCATCATCTTCATGGGCACGATGCAGGAGTGGTTCCCCTTCCTCGGCTCCATTCCCCGCCGGGCGATGCTTTACATCCTCTTCGCCCTGACGACACCCGTCGTCTTCTGGGTGGGCAGCCGTTTTCACATCGGGGCCCTGAAGGCCCTGAAGCAGAAGACCTCCGACATGAACACGCTGGTGTCCATGGGGGCTCTGTCGGCCTACCTCTACTCCGCGCTGGCCACGTTCTTCCCGGCCGCCTTCACCCGTGCGGGGATGGAACTCCACGTCTATTACGACGGGGCGGCCTTCATCGTCAGCTTCATCGTTCTCGGCAGGCTGCTGGAGGCGCGCACGAAGGGCAAGACCTCTCAGGCCATCAAGCGGCTCGCGGCGCTCAAGCCCCGCACGGCTCGAGTGCTCCGCGACGGGCAGCCGGTCGACGTCCCCGTCGAAGAGGTCATGACCGGGGACGAGCTCCTCGTGCGCCCCGGCGAGAAGATCCCCACCGACGGCGTCGTCCTGACGGGCGCATCGGCCGTGGACGAGTCCATGCTGACGGGCGAGAGCATGCCCGTGACGAAGGAACCCGGCAGCGAGGTCTACGGGGCCACGATCAACCGCAGCGGCAGCTTCACCTTCCGGGCGACGAAGATCGGCGCCGATACGGCCCTGGCCCAAATCATCCGCCTCGTCGAGGAGGCCCAGGGCTCCAAGGCGCCCATCCAGCGCATCGCCGACCGCGTGGCCGCCGTGTTCGTACCCTCCGTCATGGCGATTGCCGCCGTCACCTTCGTCGTCTGGGCCTTTTTCGTCCCCGAGCCCCACGTCACGCGGGCCCTGCTCAACTTCGTCTCCGTGCTGATCATCGCCTGCCCCTGCGCCATGGGACTGGCGACGCCGACGGCCGTCATGGTGGGCACGGGGATGGGCGCCGAGAAGGGAATCCTCATCAAGGGGGGCGAGAGCCTCGAGAAGGCGCACAGGCTGACCCTGGTCGTCTTCGACAAGACGGGCACCCTCACCGTGGGCGAACCCCGGGTGACCGATGTCGTGACGGCCCCCGGCATCACGCGAAGCCGCGTGCTCCGGATCGCCGCCTCCGTGGAGGCCCTCTCGGAGCATCCCCTGGCCCGGGCCATCGTCGAGACGGCCCGGCGGGAAGGGATCCGTCCCGAGCCCGTCGAGGGGTTCGAGGCCCTCTCGGGTCTCGGCGCGCGGGCCGCCTTGAACGGCGCAGCGCTTCTTCTCGGCAACCGGAGGCTGATCGAGCAGGTCTCCCCGGGTCTCAACGGCCTTGCCGAGGCGGGCGAGCGGTTATCCTCGGAAGCGAAGACCTGCGTCTTCGCGGCCGAGGGGGGGCAGGTGCTGGGCATCGTGGCCCTTTCGGACGTCCCGAAGGACACGGCCGCCGAAGCGGTGGAGGCATTGAAGGGCATGGGCCTCAAGGTGGCCATGATCACCGGCGACAACGAGAACACGGCCCGGGCCACGGGCAGGGCCCTCGGCATCGACCGGGTGATGGCGGAGGTCCTGCCCGGCGAGAAGGCCGAGGAGATCCGCCGCCTGAAGGAACGGGGCGAGACCGTGGCCATGGTGGGAGACGGGATCAACGACGCGCCGGCCCTCGCGGCCGCCGACATCGGGATCGCTGTCGGCGCGGGGACCGACGTGGCCATCGAGGCCTCCGACATCACGCTCATCCGCGACGACCTGCGAGCCGTGCCCGAGGCGATCCGGCTGTCCTTCCGGACGATGCGGACGATCCGGCAGAACCTGTTCTGGGCCTTCATCTACAACGTCATCGGGATCCCCGTGGCCGCGGGGGTTCTTTATCCCTTCCTCGGGGTCCTTCTCAACCCCGTGTACGCCGCCGCCGCCATGGCGCTCAGCTCCGTGTCGGTCGTGACCAATTCGCTGAGATTACGGTGGTCCTGGCGGCTCACGCCGCAGGCAAATGCCCGAAAGCTGTGAAGTCGGGAAGCTTTGAATCCCGGACAAGCCGGCAGCCGTGCGCAAGTCGTCCGATACTCCGAACTTCCCAGCTTCCGAGCTTCCTGACTTCCGTCTTTTCAAGGGGGGAAAAAGTTCTCGCCCTGTGCAGTTAAGGCGGGGACCGCACAGGGCGAGGAGGAAGGGGAGGGAATCGTATATGGATATCCTCACAGCAGCCTGTAAGGATAAGCGCGTTTCGTCCAGATGCTGGCCGGGTAATCGGCCTGAAGCCTTTCGTAGGCCATCTTGAGCGGCTTCGCGTTGTGCGTGCTCTTGTACTGGCAGATCCCTTTCAGATAGATGGCCTCGGCCGTGGACTCGCTTCGCGGGTATTTCTCCACGATCTGGTCGAAGTACTGCAGGGCCCTGCCGATCCTGTCGGCATCGAAATGGACCTTGCCCACCCCCAGGAGAACCGAGGGGATGAGCTCTTCGGGAGGCAAAAACCCGACGGCCCGGTGATGTTCCTTCCCTTCGCCGTTGACCGTGATGAGCGTCGGCATCCACGTCACCTTGTACTTGTCCGCCCAGGGGGCCACGTCGTTGGAAAGCTTGACCGGTACAACATTCTCCTCGATGAGATCGATGACCGTTTGATCCGGGTACGTCAGCGCATCCCTCTTGCGGCTGTCGGTCACCCCGGGGTCATGAAAGAAGATCAAGACCGGTTTTTCCCTTGCTTCCCGCCGCTCGAGAGCCTTTTTCAGGTCCGTCTCCCAACGAATTCTCCCGGGCAATTCGATCGTCCTCCGCCGTCCGACAAAGGGAATAAACAAGACGCAACTACAGTCAAAGCAAACATGCTGCCAGGGTCGGGGCATCGGGTATCTTTTCATATCATCCCGATATGCCATGACATTTCGGGATATCCCCCGACCGGATGCTTCCGGGGGCGGCGACACAATCCCCCCTCGTGACCCGCAGGAGATCCCCCCGGCAACGGGGCATTCGGCCCGAAGCGCCCTTTCGGCGGGCATCTGGAAGCGGCGACCCTTTCGTCACGCCCCTGCGACATGCATGTCGCGGGCCGAAGGCACATCGAGCCGGCCCATGCGACCCCCGGCAGGCGCGAGGCATCGGGATTCAGGCATCAGGACGGAAGGGAACGGGCGGTCCCGTTCAAGAACACGGGACGATGCATCAGGCGGGCAGGATGCAGTCCGGCCCGTCGTGGGCGGCGTCATTGACCGCGGTCGTCACCTCGTAGGCATCCATCTCCCCCGCGGGATAGGGCGTCAGCACGGACTCCAGCAGCCCGCGGTCCCTCTCGGCGCAGTCGAGCCAGCGATCCTCGAGCGCCGCGGGCACGATGACGGGCATGCGGTCGTGGATGGGGCGCACCAGATCGTTTGCCCCGGTCGTGACGATCGTGCAGGTGCGGATCTCGCGGCCGTCGGGGGCTTTCCACACCTCGTACAGCCCGGCAAAGCCGAAGGGTTTTCCCGACCTGAGGAAGAGGTAGACCGGCACCTTGCGACGCCCCGCCCGTCGCCACTCGTAAAACCCGTCGGCCGCGATGAGGCAGCGGCGCTTCGCGAAGGCGCCGCGAAAGCTGGGCTTCACCGCCAGGGTCTCGGCGCGGGCGTTGATGAGACGGTTGCCGATGGAGGGGTCTTTTGCCCAGAAGGGGATCAGCCCCCATCGCATCGGCTCGATGCGCCTCGCCCCGTCCGCGACGACGCAGAGGATGTCCTGTCCCGGGGCGATGTTGTACCGGGGGCGAAGCCCGGCCGGCGCGGCGGCGCCGAAACGCTCCGTCACGACGGCGAAGGGACTCACGAGGGTGAACCGACCGCACATCCCCGCCTCCTCTGCGGGATGGGTCGCATGCGAGGCATCAGAAACATGGCTCGCCCGCCGCGACGGACAGGAAGTGAAGAAGCACTGCAATCAACAAGCTCGGAAAAGCGGAAGTGGTGCGATCGGTTCTCGGCGCCTCCAAGCTTCACCGCTTCCCAGCCTCTCCATTGAGGTTGCGCCGCCGGTCCGCAGCCTGCTATTCATCCATGGGGTTCAGCATGCGGTGCTCGTGGTACATGCAACGGTCCTGCACGAAGAGCAGCCCCTCCTGCTCGGCGAGCTTCCGGGCCTCCTCGCTGCGGATCCCCTGCTGGAGCCACACGACGGAGACGTCGCCCCGCTCCTTTTTCCGCGCCACCGCTTCCCGCACCGGCTTCAGGGCATCCTCGGACCGGCGGAAGACCTGGACCACGTCGATCGGCTCCGGCACCGACGCGAGGTCCGGGTATGACCGGAGGCCCAGGATGGTCTCCGCCGAGGGGTTCACGGGGATGATGCGGTAGCCCTTCTGCGCCAGGTACCGGGGCACCCAGTGGGCGGCCTTCGCGGGATTCCTGGACATGCCGTGAACGGCGATGGTGCGGCTGTTCTCGAGAATGCGGCGAATCAGATCCCCGGGCGTCATGCCTTTCCTCCCGCAGCATGCAAGACAGTCTACCACGAAGCGCGGCGGGGGGAAAGGAGGCAGGCCGGCCCTAGTCGATCCGGATGTGCTTCCATCGTCCCCCCCGGAAGCGCAGGGCCATGAGCAGGCCGTAGCCCATCATGGAGACGACCATGGCGACCCAGACCCCGGTGGGCCCGTAGCCCATGGCGATCGCCAGGAGATAGGCCAGCGGCAGCCGGACGCCCCACATGCAGGCCACGATGATCCACATGGTGGATCTCGTGTCGCCGGCGCCCGTGATGGCCCCGGAGAGGATGGTCCCCAGGGCCAAAAACGGCTCGGCCACCATGTTGATCCGCAGGTAATGGGCCGTCTCGGCAAGGACCTCCGGGGTTCTGGCGAGGATCGATGCGAACGCCTCGGCCCAGATGAAAACGGGCAGGGCAAGCGTCCCGAGCAGGACCATCCCCGCCCCTGCCGTCTTCCAGCCGAGGGTCTCCGCCCTCTGCGGGTTGCCCGCCCCCAGGTTTTGCCCGGCCAGGACGGAGGCGGCCATGTTGAGGGCGAAGGCCGGCAGGAAGATGATGGCCTCGATCCGGAGGCCGTTGGTCAGGGCGGCCAGGGCCGTGACCGTTCCCTCGCCGATCCGCGACAGGATGTTGTAGAGCACGATGCTGCCCGCCTGCCAGGCGACCTGCAGGAAGACCGACGGCCAGCCGATGTCGATGACCCTGCCGATGGTGGGGAAATCCACGCGCCACGGTTCGGTGAAGACGCCCCGCCAGCGTTTCGTCGCCAGCAGGGCCAGGCTGATGAGCATCCCCGCGGCGAAGGACGAGGCGGTGGCCAGCGCGATGCCCCGGTATCCCATCTGCGGGAAGGGCGGAATCCCGAAGACCAGGGCGAAGTCGCCCGCGACGTTGACCAGGCTGACGCAGAACATCGTGAGCAGGGGCTTCTTCACGTCGCCCGCGGCCCGGAAGATGGAATTCGTGATGATGAGCAGGTAGTTGGGCCCCAGGGCGAAGGCGAAGATGCGCAGGAAGTCCTCCGCGACGTCGCGGATCTCCCCGGGCATGCCCGCCAGGGCGACGATCCCGCGGCAGTACACGACGGTGGCGGCGGTGATCACGACCGCCACGACGGCGCCGAACAGAAGGGACTGCCTCGCGATCCCGACGGCCCGGCCGGGGCTCGACGCCCCGACGGCCCGCGACACCATGGCGACGGTGCCGACGCCGATGGCGTTTGCCACGATGATGACGATGAAGAAGAGCTGGGTGACGAACCCGATGGCCGCCTGGATGTCGGGCCCGATGAAGCCTGCCACGTAGAGGTCGGCCAGGCCCACGAAGAAATTGAAGATCATGATGAAGAAGGTGGGCCACGAGAGGTGCCAGATGTTGTGCCAGAGGCTGCCCCGTGTCAGCTCGGGGGAGGGATGCTCGCCGATGGCCGTCACTCCATTTTGCCGGCCGGTCGAAGACCGCCGTTGATGAGGGTCCAAACCCGGAAGGACCGGGGAGCATCACTCTTCGGTCTCCCCGGCCTCCTCTCTTGGTTTTTCACTCTTCCCGGCCCCTGTGCCCTGACCCCTGATCAGTACCGGAACAGGGCGGCGACCGGTTCCTTGTCAGGCATCCCGTCGCGCGGGACGGCGTAGACCTTGCCCCCGGCGGCCAGGGTCTGGATCGCCGCGAAGTCGATCAGGTCCTCGTCGCCTTTCTGCCCGCCGTCGTGGAGTACGGCTTTTCCCGTCCGGGGGTTGAAGGTGCCCCATTTTTCCTGCCCCACCTCCACGAAGAGATACCCGACGCGGCCGTGATGGGCGGCCGGCACGATCTCCTCGAGGTTGTTCGAGGCAAGGCCCGTCCCGAGCGATTGCCGGTATCGGACCCGGGCCTCTTCCTGCTCCTTGCGGAACCAGGGCTCCACGACGGGCCAGGCCAGGGCGTGGAGCTCGTCGGCGCTCATCTGGTCGGGGTTCCCGTTGACGGCGGTCTCGAGCAGGTTCGGATAGGCGTTGACCTCGCGGTACATGGGAAAGAGGTAATCGACGCCGGCAAACACCAGGGGCGCCCGCTCCTCCTTGAGGTGCGGCCGGAGGCCCTTGTCGACCTGCTGCAGGAAGCGCAGGAGGTTTTCCTTGCCGTAGTCGGTCCAGGCGCTGGAGCCTTTTTGCCCCGTTGCCCCCGTCATGGCGGGCCGGGTCCGGAGCTGCTTTTCGAACACGTCGAATTTGAGCACCTCCTCGATATTCCGGGGCAGGCCCTCGGGCCGGGTCTCCTTCACCGCGTAGCGGGAGCACGCCAGCAGGCGCACGTCCTTCTGGCTCAGGGCCAGCACATAGAACCGCCCCTCCGTGTTGAACAGGGGCAGCAGGGGCTTTACGTTGAACCGGTCGGCCAGGATGACCGACGGGACGAAGTCCACGGGAAGCCGGAAGTGACGGAAGAAATCGGGGCACAGGAAAAGGGCCAGACCGTTCGACTGCTGGCGCCAGAAGGGGTTGTTCTTCACGAGGGCCTGGACGGGTTCGAGGAATTTCTCCGCCTCGACCGTGCGGCGGCCCCCGCGCACGAGCCGCTCTTCCGCTTCCTTGAGGAGGTTCTTGAGCCGGATGGCGTTCTGCTGCACCTCGGCGCCGGCCCTGTGGGTGGGCATGTAAATGCTCAGGCTCGGCGCCTTGCCCTTCTCGATGAGAAGCCTCAGTTCGTCCCTGGAAAGCTCGTTCATAAACCCTCCATCAACCCGTGTATTGGATGTCCGCCGCCTGTCCCCGCGTCCGGGGCTCATCGCCCCGCCCGCACGGCAAGGGCGGCATCGGTGCGGTCCGTGATGATCCCGTCGATGCGGTCATCATCCAGGAACCGTTTCATCCGGTTTTCGTCGTTCACGGTCCAGACGGCGATTTTCTTCCCGGCCCGCCGCATGAGCTCCAGAAGCCCTCCCCCCGCCAGGCTCTCGACCGGGAACAGCCATTGCGTCGCACCCCGCAGGACCTCCTCCGTCAGGGCCCCGGCGTCGTTGAAGATGAGACCCGTTTGCACCCCGGGACGGCACCGCCTGACCCTCTCGACGGAGCCGGCATGGAAGGAGCTCACGATGAAGTCCTCTTCGCGCAGGGCGCCCGCCGCGAGGAGAACGACCTCCCCTTCGCAGCCCTCCTCCTTGAGCTCGATGTCCAGGCCGATCCGGCCGCGCGCCAGGTCGAGGACCTCCTCGAGCTCGGGGAGACGGAACCCCGCGGATCGGGCCCGGTCACGGGCATCCCGAAGGGTCATGTCGCGGAGAAGTCTGCCGGAGATGTCCGGGTCGTGGTGGATGACGAGCCGGCCGTCCCCCGTGCTCCGCACGTCGAACTCGATCATGTCCGCACCGAGGTCGATCGCCCTCCGGAAGGCCTCCAGGGTGTTCTCGCGGGCCGGGGACGCGGCGCCCCGGTGGGCGATGATGAGCTTGTGCCTTTCGTGCAACGCGAAAGCCTTTCCCCGGGGATCTCGACAGGCCCGGCGGTGAGGCGCTTTTAGCACATGACGTGAGGAAGCGCGGAAGAGCAGAAGAGCGGAGTCGATTTCCATTCCCCCTGTCTCGAGCCGCTCTTCCTCACTTCCGATCTTCCGATCCTCGCCGACTCGAAGCCCCGTGGCGGTCATGCAGCAACGAACCCGTGATGCCTCGCAGGGTCGGCAGCCGGCGTCTACCCCCGGATCATCACCAGCAGCATCTTGAAGGGTTCCATCGCCTTGAGGGCGTGGGGCTCGCCGGCCGGCATGATGATCATCTCCCCCGGCCCCAGCACGTGCGACGTGCCGGAGATCACAATCTCCGCCCGTCCTTCCAGCATGTACACGAGGGCGTCGAAGGGCGCCGTGTGTTCGCTGAGGCCCTGCCCGGCGTCGAAGGCGAAGAGGGTCACCGTGCCGGTCTTTTTCTGCATGACGGCGCGGCTCACGACCGAGCCGGCCTGGACCTCCACCAGCCGGGCCGCGTCGAGCGTCTTCGCGACGAGAGACTCCTTTTTCTCCTGGATCGTGGTGACCATGGGTCAGGCTCCTTTCGGCGAGGCGGGCCCTCCCCGGTGCCGGGGCAGGGAATCTGCAAATCGGCTGGGACCGGCCGAAACCGGTTCACGAAAAAAAATAGCAAACCGATTCGCCTGGTGTCAAGGCGGCGGGGATTGTCCCGCCGGCCTTGCCCGCGGGGGCGTCCACGCGGAGGCGGCGGCCCCCCCGAATGACCGCAGGCACTCCCTGAGCTTCGCGAAGGCGAAGGGTTTTTCCAGATAGCCGTCGGGTTCGGGACGCCATTGCCGGTGCGCGGCGATGCGGCCGCTCTCCACGAGGAGGATGACGAGCCTCGCCCCGAGGGGCGGGATCCGCAGCATGCTCCCCAGGATGGAGTGGCCGGCCATGCCGGACAGATCCTCGTCCAGGAGCGCGAGGACGGGGCGCGACGGACGGCCGGGGACGGGATGCATCGCGAGCCCCTTCAGGAATTCGAGGGCCTCGCAGCCGCTCCTGACGACGTGAATCTCGTTTGAGGGCAGGTTCCGTCTCAGCAGGCCCACGGTCGCTGCGGCACGGACCCGATCGTGATCGCCGAGCAGGACCTCGGCGACCCGGCCGGGCACGCCTGCGTCCCGCCCGGAGGCCCGCTCCGGGCGCCAGATGCACCGCCGGCTGTCGTCCATCCTGAGAATGCTTTCCGCCAACGACCCGGCCCTCCCTGAAGACGTTGAACGGATGCGCCCCCGGCCCGCTCCCCGTCAGCCCTTGACCGCCCGGGCCACCGCCCTGCCCAGGTTTGCGCAGGCCTCCAGGTCGGCCGGCTTCGGCTGCCACTTGGCCCTCACACCGGGTGCGGCCACGGGGATCTTGCAGCGCTGCAGGTGCTCCTCGATGACCTTCACCGACTCCCCGCTCCAGCCGTAGGACCCGAAGGCCGCGCCGATCTTGTTCTGGAACCGCAGACCCCTGAGGTCCTCGAGGATCGGGGCGATCGTCGGGAGCACTCCCTGGTTCACCGTGCAGGAGCCGAGGATGACGGCCTTCGTCCGGAAGATCTCCGTGATGACGTCGTTGCGGTCCGTGACGGCCATGTGGAAGATCTTGTAGGGGACGCCCTCGGCGGCGAGGCCGTCTCCCACGGCCTCGGCCATCCTGCGCGTGGCCTCCCACATGGTGTCGTAGAGGATCACGGCGGTCTTCTCCGGCCTCTGGGCCGCCCACTCCTTGTACTTCGTGACGATCTGCATGGGGTCCTCGCGCCAGATGACGCCGTGGCTCGGCGCGATCATGTCCACGGGCACGCCCAGGGCGACCAGCTCGTCGATCTTCTTCGCGACGAGGGGGCTGAAGGGCGTGAGGATGTTGGCGTAGTACTTCAGGGCCTCCTCGTAGAGTTCCTCCCGGTCGACCTGGTCGTTGAACCGGAAGGCCGTGGCGTAGTGCTGGCCGAAGGCATCGTTGGGCATGAGCAGGTTCCTGCCGGCCAGGTAGGTGAACATGCTGTCGGGCCAGTGGAGCATGGCGGCCTCGATGAACACCAGTTCGCTCTTTCCGATGGGGATGCGGTCGCCCGTCCCGACGGTCCTGAACTTCCAGGGCCGGTGATAGATCCCCTCGATACTCTCCGCCCCCCGCTTCGAGACGACGAGCTCGGCGTTGGGCGCGTGCTGCATGATGAGGGGCAGCCCGCCCGAGTGATCGGGCTCGGCGTGGTTGGCGACGATGATGTCGATTTCGGCCGGGTCGACGACGGCCCGGATGTTCTCCAGCCATTCCTCCTTGAAGGGGGCCCATGCCGTGTCGACCAGGACGGTCTTCTCGTCCCGTATGAGGTAGGAATTGTAGGTCGAACCCCGGTGCGTCGAAAGCTCGTGGCCGTGGAATTTCCGCAGGCCCCAGTCGACGATGCCGACCCACCAGACATCCTTCATCAGCTCCGTGACCATTCAAAACCTCCCGGTTCCGAAGAGTTTTGTGCGTTATGACTGCCTTATTGTACCCATCACCGGCCCCGAAGGAAAGGGGCAAATCGCCCGACGTCCTTTTTGTCTCCCCGTCGATAAAATCGCTTGACATCCGGCCCCTGCTGTATTACCCTTCTGCCCGACCTGACGGCGACAGATAGCGAACCGGCAGGGTGCAGTAAAAGTTAGGGGACACGCAGTTTGAGGTTTGAGGTCGTTTACCACCACACTCGCACGGGTCTGGTGGTTTTTTACTTTCTGCCAAAGCTGACATCCGACTTTTACGGGAAAATCTGAGAAAGGAGGATGGAAGCGATGTCAGAAGGTACCGTGAAGTGGTTCAACGAGCAGAAAGGCTTCGGGTTCATTCAGATGGACGACGGTGGCGATATTTTCGTCCACTACAGCGCCATCCAGACCCGGGGCTTCCGGACCCTGCGCGAAGGCCAGCGCGTGAGCTTTGAAGTCACGGAAGGGCAGAAGGGCCCCGCCGCCGCCAACGTACAGGTCCTGTAAGACCGGACGCATCACTTGGAGAAGGGCACCTCGGTGCGCATCGAGGTGCCCTTCTTTTCGTTTTTTTCCAGGGGGTCATGCGCCCCGAGAAGCGTGCATCATGAGAAAAAACACGATACGCAACATCGCCATCATCGCCCACGTCGACCACGGCAAGACGACCCTCGTCGACGGCATGCTCCGGCAGAGCGGCATCTTCCGGGCCCACCAGGAGGTCGTGGACCGCGTCATGGACTCCATGGACCTCGAGCGGGAGCGCGGCATCACGATCATGGCGAAGAACACCGCCGTCTGGTACGGCGCCACGAAGATCAACATCATGGACACGCCGGGGCACGCCGACTTCGGCGGCGAGGTGGAGCGCAGCCTCAACCTCGTCGACGGCGCCATCCTGCTCGTGGACGCCAGCGAGGGGCCCCTGCCCCAGACGCGCTTCGTGCTGAAAAAAGCCCTGGCGAAGTCGCTGCCCGTGATCCTCGTCATCAACAAGATCGACCGCGCCGATGCCCGCATCGAGGCCGTCGTCAGCGAGGTCTACGACCTCTTCATCGACCTGGACGCCAGCGAGGAGCAGATCGAGTTCCCCATCCTCTACACGAACGCCAAGAAGGGGATCGCCCACCGCAGGCCCGGGGACGACTCCACGGACCTGCGGCCGCTGTTCGAAACGATCCTCGAGCGGATCCCGGGGCCCGAGGGGGACGATGCCGGCGTGCCGCAGTTTCTTGTGACGAACCTCGATTACGATTCCTACGTGGGCCAGATCGGGATCGGCCGCATGATGAGCGGCAGCCTCGAGATGAACCGGCCCTACACCCTCTGCGGCCCGGACCGCAACGTGCCCGGCGTCAAGTTCTCCGCCCTGTACACCTTCCACGGCCTTGCGAAGAAGCAGACCGACCGCGTCGAGGCGGGCGACATCGTCGCCGTGGCCGGCGTGCAGGGGATCAGCATCGGGGACACGATCACGGACCCGGAGAACCCGCAGCCCCTGCCTCGCATCCGCGTCGACGAGCCGACGGTTTCCATGGTCTTCTACGTCAACAACGGGCCCTTCGCGGGCCGCGAGGGGAGATACCTCACCTCGCGCCACCTGAAGGACCGTCTCGAGCGGGAGGCCCTGCGCAACATCGCCATCCGGGTGAACCCCATGCCGGGCCGGGCGGACGCCTTCGAGGTGTGCGGCCGCGGAGAGCTGCAGATGGCCGTCCTCATCGAAACCCTGCGCCGGGAGGGCTACGAGTTCATGGTCTCCCGGCCCACGGCCCTCACGAAGCGGGAGAACGGAAAGCTCCTCGAGCCCGTGGAGCGGCTGTTCCTCGACGTCCCCGAGGAATTCACCGGCGTCGTGACGGAGAAGATCTCGACCCGCAAGGGGCGGATGATGAACCTCGTCAACCACGGCAGCGGCCGCGTCACCCTCGAGTTCCTGGTCCCCGCCCGCGGCCTCATCGGTTTCCGCAGCCACTTTCTCACCGACACGAAGGGCGCCGGCGTCATGAACACCCTCTTCGAGGGCTGGGATGCCTGGGCCGGCCCGATCCCGCAGCGCGCAAGCGGCACCCTGGTGGCCGACCGCGTCGGCCGGGTGACGGCCTACGCAAGTTTCGCCATGGCCGACCGGGGCGAGCTCTTCGTCGAGGTGGGCACGGAGGTCTACGCCGGCATGATCGTCGGGGAGCGGAACCGCGCGGGCGATCTCGACGTGAACATCGTCAAGGAAAAGAAGCTGACCAACATGCGCAGCGCGACCTCCGACGCGACGGTCACCCTGCGGCCGCCGAGGCTGCTGTCGCTCGACCAGTCCATCGAGTTCATCGCCGAGGACGAGCTCGTCGAGGTCACACCCGAGAACATCCGGCTGCGCAAGATGGAGCTCGACGCCGGAAAGCGCCTGTCCATGAAGCGCAGGGAAGGGCGCATGGCCGAATCGGATTCCTGATCGGAAAGGCAAAGGGTTTGAAGGGGCAAAGCCTGGAGAATCGCAGACACACAAAGGCTGCAGACGTCTCCAACGTTCTCACCCTCTTGCCCTCCATTGCACAAGAATAGACGTCCGGTCGGCAACCGGGCAATTTTGCAAGGCAGAATCACGCACATGCATATCTCCATCATCGGGACCCCTCAATCGGGCAAGACGACGCTCTTCAGGGCCCTCGCGGGCGCAAACGCAAACGGCGGCGGCAACGGGCACCCCTCCATCCGCATCGAGGTGCCCGACGGGCGGGTCGACGCGCTGGCAAGGATCTTCAACCCCCGAAAGACGACCTACTCGCGCCTCGACGTGGCGGACACGGTGGCCATCCGCGAGGGGGAGCTGAAAAACGAAACGCTGGACACCAAATCGCTCCAGCAGATCCGCCAGAGCGACGCCGTGCTCGCGGTGCTGCGCCACTTCGACAACGGCCATGCGGCCGACCCCGTCGGCGATTTCGGGCGCATCCGGGAGGAGTTCATCCTGGCCGACATGGTCCAGGTCGAAGGGCGCCTGGAGCGGCTGCGCAAGCAGAACGCCCTCAAGCCCCAGCCGGCCCTGCAGCAGGAGCAGGCCCTGCTCGAGCGCTGCCTCGCGCACCTCGAGGCCGGTTCCCCCCTGGCCACTCTGGAGCTGTCCTGCGAGGACGACAAGAAGATCCGGGGGTTCCTCTTCCTCTCGCGAAAGCCCATGATGATCGTGGTCAACTGCGCCGAGGACAGGATCGCCGAGGCCGAGTCGATCTCCTCACGGCTGCGGGAAAGGCTGCCGGGGCACATCCCCGTGGTGGCCGCCTGCGGGCAGCTCGAGGCGGAGCTGGCCGCCATGGCCCCCGGGGAGCAGGGCGCCTTCATGGCCGGATACGGCATCGCCGAGTCGCTGCGCGGCCGGATCATCCGGCTGGCCTACGACACGCTGGGGCTCATCTCCTTCCTCACCGTGGGCGAGGACGAGTGCCGCGCCTGGCCCATCCGCCGGGGCATGAACGCCCAGGAGGCCGCCGGGACCATCCACACGGACCTTGCCCGGACCTTCATCCGGGCCGAGACGGTTTCCTACGAGGACTTCACGCGCCTCGGGGGCTTTGCGGGATGCAAGAAGGCGGGGGTGTGGCGCCTGGAGGGCAAGGGCTACATCGTGCAGGACGGCGACATCCTGTCCATCCGCGCGGGGAACTGAGATGCGGCTCTCGACGGCCGATCGGGCTCGGGGCCCCCGGCGCAAGCAGCGTCGCGGCCGGGCTCATCCCCCTTCTTCCGGGCGCCCGGGAAGAACCGTGTGCAGCGACGGGCAGAGCTCGTTCGCTTTTCCGCTCATCGCCTCGATGACAATCCGCACGACGGCCGTGTTTTCGATGTTCTGATCCTTCAGGGGGGAAACGGGATAACCGGGCGGCACGTACTTTCGAATCATTCTCTCCAGGATCGCCCTCTTCTCCTCCGGGCTGTCCACCCGCTCGGCTCTTCCGAAGCACACGACGCTCCGGTAGATCTGGCTGATCCCGCAGCCGCGTTGCCACAGGACCCGGGGACCGACCTCATCGACCAGGAAGCAGACGCGGGGATCCGCTCGAAGCGCCTCCATCTTTCGCCCCGACAAGGCGCTGTGAATGTAAATGCTGCCTTCCCAGAACAGGTAGTTCACCGCAACCGCGTACGGGCCGTCCGCCGTCGTGACGGCCAACCGGCCGACCGCCATCCGTTCCAGCAGCCGTTCCATTTCCCGGGCGGATCGCATGGCCCGATCCCGGCGCCGTGGATCTGTCTTCATCCGGCCTCCCTGCACGGGGCGGGACGCATGCGGTTCATTTGACATCCCGTGACATCGACCTTACGTTACCCGCATGGATGCCCTGCGGATCCTCTTCAACATCCTGCTCTTCACCGCCTCGCTCTCCGCGGCGGCGCTGTTCGTCGAGAAGATCTACGCGGGGCGCTGGAAGTGGGCGGCCTTTGCCGTCCTGCTCGCCTCCATCCTCGGGTTTGCGCTGGTGCCGGGCACTCTCATCGGCTTCCTCGAGGCCCTGCCGGGCGAGTTGTCGCCCGCCAATGCGGCAATCCTCTTTCTGGGAGGGGTTGCGGCCGGGTTTCTTTCCACGGGGGTCTGAATCGTCTTCCGGATCCTTCAGGAGGTCTTCCTGAAGCTGTTCCCCCGGTAGGGAGACCCGTCATCGGCCGGCTGTTCCCTGCCCCTTCGATGCGTCCTGGGCCAGGGTTTTCGACTCGGCAGGCCCGACGATCACCCCTTCGATTTCCAGGTCGACCTTGAGCCGCTTTACGCCGGCCAGGGCCGCTTTCCGGTCCGCGTAGGGACCGGCGAGGACCTGGTAGCGATTGTCCTTCCGCACCACCCGGGCCGGGATCTGGGGCCCCTGGTGGTTGAGCACGGCGGCCATTCTCCGGGCGTTGTCCTCCCCGATGGTCTCGTCGGCGCGGACATACCAGGCCCCGGGTTTCATCGCCGGCACCCGGGGCTGTCCGGTCAACTCGGCGGGCCTCGGGGCCTCCGCGGCCCCGGCGATCATCCCCTGAAGATCTTCGCCGCCCGCGAGCACCGGCACGGGGATGCCCCTGGCCTGCGTCAGCGTTTCCTCCACGCGCTTCCAGTCCACGCGCAGCTTTTCTTTCCTTTCGATGTCCTTGAGCCTCGCGTAGAGCCGCTTCCGGATCTCCGCGGCATCGAGCTCTTCCTGGGGCTCGTGGGCCTCGAGGTAGAGCATGCCGCCCGCGCGCCCGATCAGGTAGGGCTGATTCACGATGTGCACGGGGGTCCGGACCGGCACGGCCCGGTAGAGCTTCTCCACGTCCTCCGGGTAGAGCCGGATGCACCCGTTGGTCGCCCGCAGGCCGATGCTGAAGGGCTTGTTGGTCCCGTGGATGACGTAGCTCGTCCGGCTCAGGTAGAGCGCGTACTCCCCGAGCGGGTTGTCCGGCCCCGGCGGCACTTCGGCGGGCAGCGGGTCGCCCCTCTTCGCGTGGTCGCTCCGGATCGAGGCGGGCACGTACCAGGTCGGCCGGACGGCCTTGCGCACCACGGACATCTCGCCCAGCGGCGTGGAGCGCCCCTCATCCCCGATGCCGACGGGATAGGTGACGATCGCCCGGTTCTTCCCCCCGTGGTAGAACAGCCGCATCGCCGCCAGGTTGATCACGATCCCCTGCCGGGGGGCGTCGGGCAGGATGAACATCAGGGGCAGCACGACCCGGCTGCCGGCCGGGGGCAGCCAGACGTCCACGTCCGGGTTGGCCGCCTTGACGGCGTCGTGGCCGAGGCCGAAATGCCTCGCGATGTCGGGCAGCGTGTCGCCCTCCCGGGTGCGGACCACGGCGAGCCGGCCGATGACCCGGTCGCCCCCGGGGTCGCTGAAGACGTGCCGCTCGATGCGCGCTCCCGTCCGATCGGGCTCGGCTGCGGGCCCGGGCCCGGTCAGCCGCCACTTCGGCGGCGCCGCGCAGGCACTCAGCAGCAGACCCGCCGCAGCGAGGATGACGAGACGGGCGGTTCGATGAGACCGAAGGTTCATGGGGATCCTTTCCTCCCGAGCGTGAATCGCCACTTGCAGAAATTTTCCGGCGGGTGCGGATCGGGCGGCGCGTAGAGGCACTCCACCCGGATGTCTTCGTCGATGACGCGGGCGAAATTCGCGAACTCCCCCCGGTGCATCTCCTTGCAGGAAAATTCCGGCAGCCCCCGGGCCGCGCGGGCGACCTGGGGGGCGCAGCGGGGCACGGTGATGAGGACCTCGTCCGCACGCTCCTCGATCTCGTAGCCGATGAGGATCGTCCAGGGGAAGTAGCGCAGGGCCTCCACGAAGCCCGAAAGCCCCTTGCCGACCCCGAAGCGCTTCACGAAGTCACGGGCGGCCAGCTCGGCCGCCTTGTGCCAGACCCGCTCGTTGATGTTTTCGGCCGTGGCCTGGTCGAACCGCTCCTGCACGAAGAGAAACCAGAACCCGTCGATGACGCGGTAGTGCCACAGCAGAAACTCCACGTACGATCGAAGCTCCGCGGGGCCCATCCGGTCGAGCTGTTTCAGGTCCATGCCGCCCCCCTACAGCGCCTCGGCCCGCTCCCGCAGCGCGACATCCTCCGGGTCCGTCGCCTCGATGACGATGCCATGCGGGACGGGCCTCCCCTGCCGGTCCACGTGGATGAAGCTGATGAACCCGTCGAGGAGGAAATCGCCGTCGGCGTTGTTCACCACCTTCACGTAGGAGACGAACCGCGTCTTGCCGGCCAGGACCACCCGGCTCTCGAACCGCACGATCTCGCCGTTGCGGATGGGCTTCTTGAACACCATGCCGTGGATGTTGAGGCAGACGATGTGTTCCGGGTGGGTGAGGCTCGCGGCGGCGATGAAGCCCGACTCGACGAACCACATGGCCGTCTTGCCCGCGAAGAGGGTCCCGTGGTGGTTGAGGTCCTCGCTCTTGACGAGGTGGTTGATGACGTGTGCGCGCAGTTTCATCCTTTCACTCCTTTGCCTTGAGCTTGCCGCAGAATGCGAGGCTTCGGCTCCTCTGCAGGTCCCCCGGCGTGACGAAATCGGCGGCCGCCTCGCACAGCCCCTCCATCGCCCCGGCCCGCGCCGCCTCCAGGTTCTCCGTGCGGCGGCGCGCCGCGTGGAGGCCTGCGGCAAAGCGCTCGAACGACGGCATCAGCTCCGGCGACCCGAGGTCGATCCGGGCCGCACCCGCCCGCCGATCCTGCAGGTCCCGGAAGTAGGCCTCGATGCGCTCCTCCACGGCGAAGACGCCCTCCGGCGGCGGGATGCTCAGCGGTCCCGCCCCGCCGGCCGGGAGCCGTCCGCCGTGCCGCTCGAGAAAAACGAACAGGGCGCTCCCGCGGCGGATCCCCCCGCCGGGGCCGACCGGGACCTCCCGGTCCCCGACACGCAGGGCGACCGGGGCCCGCGCAGAAAGCGCGATGGCCCCCGGGAGGGACTCGTCGTAGCACCGGAAGACGAACTCGGAGCAGGTCATCGGCTCCCGCCCCGTGTCGAAGAGACGCAGGAGAAATCCGGCGGCGGCGTCGAGGGTCTCCCGGATCAGCCCTGCGAGCGCGGCGGAGGCGGCAAGATTGCGGGTGATGCACAAAAACGCGAGGAGCAGGACCTGTTCGAAGGCGTAACGCTCGCCGCGATCCAGGTAGTGCGCCGCCCGTTCCAGGACGGGGCCGAGGCCGGCCGGGGGCTCCTTGAGCCGCCGCGCTTCGACCCCGTCGGCATGCTCGATGCTCTTCGCCAGCTCCCGGCGGATGACCCCTTCGCGGATCGCCTCGCCCACGGTGCGGCCCTTCTGCCCGTGCCGGCCGAGGAAAAGCGCCGAGTGGCTGACCTGCGAGCGGTCGATGAAACGGATGGCATCGCTGATCAGGCCCCGGCCCCGGTAGAGCAGGACATCCCCCGGCATCAGCTGTGCAATCGGAATCTCCCTCTTCACCGCCGCCTCTTCCCTGCCGCCGCCGTCACGTGTTTCACTTCCTCGACTTCCCCGCTTCCTTCCCCTCTGTGCGTCGCGCGGTGCATCATGCGTTGCATACCGTTTTCGGCACGAATGTCATCAGGTCGTTGTACGGTCCGATCGCATGCAGGCCGGTCCGCCGAAACCCGAAGGGCGAAACCAGGGACTCGACCTCCTCGGGAGACAGCCGCAGGGAAACCGGGGGCCCGGGGGTGCCGGGGGTCTTCGTGAACTCGATGACGGCAAGGGTGCCGTATCGCTTCAGAAGTCTCCGGGCTTCGGCGAGCGCCCCGTCCTGGAGGCCTGCCTCCTTGAGGTCGTGGAGCACGGCGGCCATAAGAATCAGATCCTGGCTCTCCGCCGGCAGGGGAAGGGGCTTGCCGAGGTCGGCAACGATCGGCCGCACGTTCTTCACGCCCCGCCGCTCGATCATCTCCCGGAGCCGTTCAACCCCTTCCGCCCAGAGATCGACGGCGTGCACGCGGCCCCCTTCGCCGACGATCTCCGCCATGGCAAGCGTGTACATGCCCGTGCCGCAGCCCATGTCGAGCGTCGTGTACCCCGGTTTCAGAGCCAGAATCTGGAAGAGCTTCCCCGCCTCGATCAGCTCGAAGCTGCTCTTTCCGGCCCCGCGGGGCTTGTCCGACCGTTGGTCGTGCATGACCGGTCCGAAGGCGCGTCTTGATGATGGAGTCGTCTGAAGTATGTTGCAAACGGACTTTCTGTCAAGGATTTTCGTTGCCGTTCACGCCCGGGCGCGTGAACTTTGATGGTTGCAGTTTCGCCCGTTTGTGTTAGAAACGCTATGGAGAAAACGCCTGCCGGAAAACGCGCGTGCAAACGAAAAAAGGCCGCCCGAACAGCCGAAGACGGCCCGCGCCGCAGCAGTGGATGGATTGGCGCTGGCAGTTCCGAAACCGGATCCGCACCGCCGACGAGCTGACGGGACCTCTCGGGCTTCGCCGCGGGGAGCGCCGTGCGCTCGGCGAGGTGACCCGCGCCTGCCGCGCGGCGGCGACCCCTTACTATTTCTCGCTCATCCGCGCAGGGGACCCCCTGGATCCCATCCGGCTTCAGTGCTTCCCCGACAGACGGGAGATCGCCTCGCCCGTCGGTCTCGACGACCCCCTGGAGGAACAGGCCCACAGCCCGGTGCCGGGCCTCATCCACCGGTTCCGCGACCGCTGCCTCGTGTTGGCGACGAACCGCTGCGCCGTCTACTGCCGTCACTGCAACCGCAGACGGCTCTGGCGGGAGCCGGAGCGGATGCTCGGGTCCCGCGGGCTGGAGGCGGTCGCCGGCTACATCGAGCGTCGGCCGGCCCTGCGCGAGGTGATCCTGTCGGGCGGCGACCCGCTGACGCTCTCCGACGGCCGGCTGGAGCGCATCCTCGCGAGACTGCACGCCATCGGGCACGTGGAGGTGATGCGGATCGGCAGCCGGATGCCCGTCGTGCTGCCCATGCGGATCACGGAGCGGCTCTGCGGCCTGCTCCGCAGGTACCGGCCCCTGTGGCTGCTGACCCAGTTCAATCACCCCCGGGAGATCACCGCCGAGGCCGCAGGCGCCTGCGAGAGGCTGCTCGAGGCGGGCATCCCGGTCCTGAACCAGTCGGTGCTGCTCAAAGGCGTCAACGACGACTACCGGACGATGCGCGAGCTGCTCTACGGCCTCGAGCGGATCGGCGTGAAGCCCTACTACCTCTTCCAATGCGAAGAGGTGCGGGGCACGGCGCATTTCCGGGTGGACGTCCACGACGGGATGCGGCTGATGGAAAAGCTGTGGAAGACGACCTCGGGCATCTGCCTGCCCCGCTACGTGGCGGACAGGCCCGGCACGAAGGGCAAGGTCCCCCTCCAGCCCTTCTCGTTGCTGTGATCGGGAAATCCCCCGTTCCCCCCCCGGGCCCTGCACGCCGTGAAATTCTTTGACAACAAAGCAGAAATGGTTTAGAAAAGTAGCCTTTTCATGAACCGAACGCCCCGAGCGGAGAACCGACATGTACAGCGCAAGCGACCTGCGGAAGAACCTGAGAATCATGCTGGACGACGACCCCTACATCGTCGTCGACTTCCAGTTCGTCAAGCCCGGCAAGGGGCAATCCCTGTACCGCTGCAAGCTCCGCAACATGCTCACCGGCAGCCAGGTGGACCGCACCTTCCGCGAGGTGGACACCTTCCAGCCCGCCGAGACGGAAGAGAAGAACATGCAGTTCCTCTACAAGGAAGGGGACGCCTTCCACTTCATGGACAACGAGAGCTACGAACAGATCGCCCTCACGGCGGAGCAGGTCGGCGACGCGAAGAATTTCCTCATCGAGAACATGGAGTGCAAGGTCCTGCTGTTCCGAGACCGCCCGATCGACATCACCCTGCCCAATTTCGTCGATGTCGTCGTGACGGAAGCCCCTCCCTGGATCAAGGGCGACACGGTTTCGGGCAACTACAAGCCGGTCATCGTCGAGACGGGCTACAAGGTCAGCGTGCCCCCCTTCATCGAGCAGGGCGAAAAAATCCGCATCGACACGCGAACGGGCGAGTACCTGACCCGGGTCAAGGAATGACCGGACATCGAGCCCCATGAGCGCCGATCGGAAGCTCGAGGCCGGGCGACGGGCCCTCGAAACGCGCGCCGACATCCTCCACGCGACGCGCGCCTTCTTCCTGTCCCGGGGCTACCTCGAGGTCGAAACCCCCAACCGCATCCCCGCCCCCCTGCCCGAGTCGCACATCGACGCGATCCCTTCCGGGCCCTGGTGGCTCCACCCCTCGCCGGAGATCTGCATGAAGCGGATGCTCGCCGCGGGCTTCGAGCGGATCTTCCAGATCGCCAAATGCTGGCGCGATCGCGAGCGGGGCCCCCTGCACCTGCCCGAGTTCACCCTGCTGGAATGGTACCGTGCCGGCGTCGATTACCGGCAGCTCATGGACGAGTGCGAGGACCTCTTCCTCTACGTGGCGGGCGCCCTGGGGCGGGGGCCCGCGATCTCGTACCGGGGCCGCCCGATCGATCTCGCGAAGCCCTGGGAGAGGCTCCCGGTGGCGGATGCCTTCGCGCGGTACGGATCCGTCCCTCTCGAGAAGGCCCTGGCGCAGGACCGTTTCGAGGAGGTCCTGGCCCTGGAGATCGAGCCCCGGCTCGGCAGCCCGAAGCCGACGCTGCTGTTCGACTATCCGCTCGCCTTCGGTTCGCTGGCGCGCCGCAAGGCCGGGGAGCCGGCCGCGGCCGAGCGCTTCGAGATCTACATCGGCGGCCTCGAGCTGGCCAACGGCTTCTCGGAGCTGACCGACGCGGAGGAGCAGCGCAGACGATTCGAGAAGGAAAACGAGTTGCGTCTGCGCAGGGGCCGCAGGCCGTACCCCATGCCGGAAGCCTTTCTCCGGGACCTGTCCCGCATGCCGGAGGCGGCCGGGATCGCCGTCGGGATCGACCGGGTGGTGATGCTCTTTGCCGATGCATCCTCCATCGACGAGGTCGTCGCCTTCGTTCCCGAAGGGCTCTGATCCCGCCCGTCCCCTCCCCGTCGTGTCCCGCCTCGCCCGCCCCGTCCCCGGGGCATTCGGGAGCCGATTTCCTTTCCGGGTCCCCCGTCCGCCCGTTGCTTTTTGACGCGGAATCGTTTATAAAGAAGAAAAATATAACCGGTTTCGGGGTTCGGGGGCCTTACCGCTCCCGGAGGGAAATACGGATGGTCGGGCCGCCATTCGATCGAGCGATCGGATGGCGGTTTTTTATGGATCGATCCCGGGAAAGGAGGTTCGCCATGGGATTTTTCGACAAGGTGTTCGGCGGCAAGACCGCCGGAGGCTCCGCCCCTGGAGATTTTCGATCTCTCGACGTTCAGGAAAAGGGGTTCAGCATCGCCGTGCCCCAGGACTGGACCGTGGTCGACAGTCCTGACGGACTCGAGGCGCGGCCGAAGGAGTGCGGACGGGTCGCGGATCCCGCCTCGGGCCGGGAGATCGGCAGCCCCGCTCTCACGGTCACCGTATCGGAAATCGCCGATCCCCGCCAGAACGCGGTCAAGGCCGCGCTGCAGCGGCGCGCGGCGGAGATGGCCGGACACCGCATGGTGAAGCACATCGCCGGCCAGGTCGCAAGCGCCGATCAGGGGATCGTCTACGAGTACCAGTGCGGGCCCGCGGAGGCCCCCATCCGCGCGCTGGGGATCGTTGCCCAGAAAAGGAACAGGCTCTTCACCGTCGCCGCGCTCGGTACGGTTCAGGACTTCGAAAAGAACCGCGGCACCCTGGAAGCGATCGTCTCGAGCTTCAAGCTGCTCTGACGGGAAGGAACGTCCGACCGGTGGCCGGGCGCCGGCGCCCGGCCCCTTCTCCATTCCGCCCTGGCTGCGCCCGAGGACGGGCGGTTCTCAAGCCATGGAAATGATTCATTGATCAGATTCGCAGTCCCGATATCCGTTCTTCCGCACCTTTTGCCTATCACCTTTCGCCTTCCAACTGTCTTTTTCCACATTTCATGGAACCGGGTTTAACGTTTCGTTAAAGAATTCCCCGTCTCGAAGGGGGCACGGGACGGGAAGGGCTGCGACGGCACAATAAATTTCCTAATTATCTCGATAACATATAATTTTTTGCCCCGGCACCCCTCTCGTGGCATGCTCCTTTCAATACATCAGGGCAACGATCGGCAATCCATAAAATGAAATCATAGAAAAAATTCGGAGGAGACATCATGAAAAAGACGCTTTCGACACTGGTTCTGGCGGGCATCGTCGTTCTGATCACGGGGACCTTCTGCTTTGCCGAGTACACCGCAGCGGGCGTGGAGAACTTCCCCTACTTCCACCTCGGCTGCCTCATCGTCGGCGGCATGATCATCGTCTCCCTGAAGCAGAAATACGAGAAGATCTATCTCGGCGAAGCCGCCGGCAGCTTCGCGATGTACGCGATCCTGGTGGCCCTGTTCACGGCACCGGTTGCGGAAGGGCTGAAGAACCTGCTGGGGTAGAGCCCGGGAACGGATGAGGGAAGACAACTCCCCTCGCCACGGGCCTGAGCAAAATCGAATTCGGAAGGGGAGTCGCGAAGAGGCCGCCCGGTAAGCCGGGCGGCCTCTTCCTTTCCCGATGATCGTCTTCGGCCTTCAGCCCTTCGCCTGCTTTTCGATCGTCCAGGTGGTCCCCGTTTTCGAATCCTTCAGGGCCACCCCCTTCGCCGCGAGACCGTCCCGGATCGCATCGGCCCGCTTCCAGTTCCTCTCCTTCCGGGCCTGGAGCCTCTCCTCGATGAGGGCCTCGATCTCCTCGACCCGCAGCCCCCGTTTCGCGGCCTCGCGCAGCCTGTCCTTCTCGAAGTAGACGTCGGGGTCCTCCATCAGGATCCCCAGCACGCCGCCCACCTCGCGGAACGTCCGCTCGGCCTCGTTGAGGACGAACAGGGCCGGGGGACCGGGTGTCGGGTTCTCGGCGAGATAGGCGTTCACCTGCCGGACGGCGTCGAAGATGTACCCCATCGCCCGGGCCGTGTTGAAGTCGTCGTCCATGGCTTCTTTGAAGCGCTCCGGCAGATCACGGACCCTTCCCAGGAGCGCCCTTTCCTTTTCCGGCAGCTGTCCCTCCCCGACCTCGACGGCAGTCAGCGCGGGGTCGGAGGCGAAGAGATCGCGGATCCTCTTGAGGGCCTCGTAGAGCCGGTTCATCGCGAAGCGGGCCTCGTTCAGGGCCTCCTCGGAAAAATCCAGGGGGCTCCGGTAGTGACCCTGCAGGACGAAGAACCGCACGACCTCGGGGTGGTGAACCTTCAGGATGTCCCGGATGGTGATGAAGTTCCCCAGCGACTTGGACATCTTCTCGTGGTCCACCTTGATGAACCCGTTGTGGAGCCAGTACCGCGCGAAGGTCTTGCCCGAGGCGCCCTCGGACTGGGCGATCTCGTTCTCGTGGTGCGGGAAGACCAGGTCTTCGCCTCCCCCGTGGATGTCGAAGGTCTCGCCGAGGAAGTGGGCGCTCATGACGGAGCACTCGATGTGCCAGCCCGGCCGGCCCTTGCCCCAGGGGCTCTCCCACCAGGGCTCGCCTTCCTTGCTCGCCTTCCAGAGAGCGAAGTCGAGGGGGTCCTTCTTCTTCTCGCCCGGCGCGATGCGGGCCCCCGACATCATCTCGTCGAGGTTGCGGCCCGAGAGTTTGCCGTAGTCCTTGAACTTCTTGACGGAAAAGTAGACGTCGCCGCCGGGCACGGCGTAGGCCAGGCCGTTGCCGATGAGCCGGTTGATCAGATCGATCATGCCCCCGATGTGCTCCGTGGCCCGGGGTGTGACGGTGGGCCGCTCGACGCCGAGGCGGCCCATGTCCTCGTCGTGCTCGGCGATGTAGCGCTCCGAGATCTCCCGGAACCCGACCCCCTCCCGGTTGGCCCTGGCGATGATCTTGTCGTCCACATCGGTGAAGTTCTTGACGTAGGTCACCCGGTAGCCCCGGTAGCGCAGGTACCGGGTGATGACGTCGAAGTTGATGGCGGAGCGCGCGTGGCCGATGTGGCAGGTGTCGTAGACCGTGACCCCGCAGGCGTAGATCCCGACCTCGCCCTCCTTCACGGGGACGAAGTCCTCCTTCCGTCGAGTCAGGGTGTTGTAGAGACGAAGCGCCATGGCCTGCCCTCCCGTGGAGAAAACGAATCGATGACGTCGTCCCTTCCCGCGCGGGGCTACGGGAAAAGGGCGATCATGTCCAGGGCCGTGTCTTCGCGCAGGCCGCACATGAGGTTCATGTTCTGGACCGCCTGGCCCGATGCCCCCTTCACCAGGTTGTCGATGGCAGACAGGATGATGACCCGGTTCGTCCGCTCATCGACGGCGAGGCCGAGGTGGCAGAAATTGGTCCCCTTCACGGAGGACACGTTCGGGTAGCTTCCCTTGTTCAGGACCCGGATGAAGGGCTCGTTGCCGTAGAAGTTTCTATATAATGCAATCAGCTCGGCCGTGGAAAGCGTTTTTTTCAGGCTCGCGTAGACGGTGCTGAGGATGCCGCGGTTGAGCGGCAGCAGGTGCGGCGTGAATGAGATCCGCACCTCCCGACCCGCCAGCGCGCTGAGCTCCTGCTCGATCTCGGGGCTGTGCCGGTGCCCGTTGACCTTGTAGGCCTTGAACCCCTCGTCGACCTCGCAGAACAGCGAGCCGATGACGGGGTCCCGGCCCGCACCGCTCACCCCCGACTTGGAGTCGACGATAATGGTGGCCGGGTCGATGATTTGTTCCCGGAGTGCGGGCGCCAGCGCCAGGATGGCGCTCGTCACGTAGCAGCCGGGATTGGCCACGAGGTCCGCCTTCTTCACCTCCTCCCGGTAGAGTTCCGGCAGGCCGTACACGGCCCGCTTCACGAGCTCGGGGGCCGTGTGCCTGTGGTACCACGTCGCGAAGACGTCGAGATCGCGCAGCCGGAAATCGGCCGAGAGATCGATGACCTTCTTGCCGGCCTCGAGAAAGGCCGGCGCGACGGCCATGGCCTCCCCGTGCGGGGTGGCCGTGAAGATCACGTCGGCCATCCCGGCCAGTTCCCCGGGCGAGGCGTCGATGAAGCGGATGTCCGTGAGGCCCTCGAACACGGGGTAGGTGTCCGACAGGGGCTGCCCCTTGAACTTGCGCGACGTGAGCCCCGTGACCGTCACGTCGGGGTGCCGCAGCAGGATGCGCATCAGCTCGAGGCCCGTGTAGCCGCTGCCGCCGTAAATGCCGACCCGAATCATGTTCCCCTCCTCCGCGTCGAGACTGTGTCGTGATCGTGAAGCATGCCGACCCCCCGTCCTTCCCCGCGAAGCGTGTCCTCGCCGAGGCGGGGGCGGCAATCCGGAACGGACGGGACAGCCGGGATTCCGCATCGCCCTCCGATTGCGCGGAAGGACCGCATCGGGACGACGACCCCGTCACACAAAAAAGGGGGTTCCGAGAACCCCCTGGTCGTTTCGCTTAGCGCTTCGAGAACTGGAACCGCTTTCGGGCGCCGGGCTGGCCGTATTTCTTGCGCTCCTTCATGCGGGAGTCCCTCGTGAGAAAGCCCGCCTTCTTCAGGATCGGCCGCAGCTCCGCGTCGAACTCGCAGAGAGCCTTGGAGATCCCGTGCTTGACCGCATCGGCCTGGCCGGCGATCCCGCCGCCGTCGACGTTGACGTAGAAATCGAACTGTCCCATCCGGTTGGTGATCTCCAGGGGCTGCTGGATGATCTTCTTGAGGACGTCCCGGGTGAAGTAATCGTCGAAATTCCGGTTGTTGACGGTGAACGCGCCGGAGCCTTCCTTCATCCAGACGCGGGCGATCGCCGTCTTCCTTTTTCCCGTTGCGTAAATCCGCTTGTCGGTCATTCCCCTACTCCATCTGCGGTCGATCTTACAGTTCAATCCGGTGCGGCTTCTGGGCGTCGTGGGGATGCTTGTCGCCGGCATAGATCTTGAGCTTGCGCAGCTGCCGCCTTCCCAGCGAGTTCTTGGGGAGCATGCCCTGCACGGCTCGCCGGATCAGCTCTTCGGGCTTCTTGGCCAGGAGCTTGCCGGCGGGCCATGCCTTGATCCCGCCCGGGTAGCCCGAATGATGATAGTAGATCTTGTCGGTGAGCTTCCTGCCCGTCAGCGCGATCTTCTCGGCATTGATGACCACCACGAAGTCCCCCGCGTCGGCGTGGGGCGTGAAGACGGCCTTGTGCTTGCCGCGGAGGCGGTGGGCGATCTCCCGGGCGAGCCGGCCCAGAACCTTTCCCTGCGCATCGACGAGAAACCATTCGCGGTCGACGGCATCCTTTTTCGCCATATAGGTACTCATGGGCACACCATTCCGGTGAAATTCGAAAACGTGAAGATAGGCGACTCGACGATTTTTGTCAAGAGAAAAAACGGCTAAAACCCCGTCGTCTGCCTCGAGGCCGAGAACCCGCCGACGCGCCCGAGACCGGACAGGGAGAAGAGGACGACGAATTGCCGGTCGTCCACGAGATCCGAATAGCTCGCCTGCACGCTCCAGCACTGGCCGCGGTACTCCAGGCCGACGGTCTTCTCCAGGGTCGAGCGGCCGAATTCGTCCCTGCGGAACCCGGCGAATACGTCGAGGGCGCCCGAGACCCGGGCCCTGCCCGCCAGGCCGACGGATTCGACGGAATCCCGCGTGTATCGGTAGACCAGCGACAGGCTGTCGCCCCGGCCGTCACGCAGGGCGATGTCCTGGTTGATCTGCGCCCAGGACGTCGTGTTGACGTCGTAGGCGGCCCGCGTCATGAACGCCAGGTGCGGATAGGGGTTCAGGTCCACCTCCAGGTCGATCGGCCGGAAGGGCTTGGTCGGATCCGCCGGCAGGACGCCGGGCGTCGTCGTGGGGGTCAAGAGCGTCGGCTGCGTCACGTAGATCGTCGGTGTCGTGATGTTGTAGGTCTGGCTCAGCTTGAGCCGCAGGATCTCGCGGTAGATCACGTTCCCCTTGTCGTCCCGGAACCGGGAGATCAGGGTGTTGGTCAGCGCGTAGGTGATGCTGTTCTCCGCGTCGACGGAGGCGCTGACCCCCCCCACGGTCGTGGTTGCGACGGGCGGAACGAAATCGGGCCGCACGCTCGGACCCGCCAGCGGGATGTACCGGTAGGTGACCTCGGGCTTGACGGCGTGGCGGACCTTTTCCACCGCGCCCCGGTTGACGTCGAGGACGCGGAAGACCTCGGTGGATGCGTTCAGGGCCGCCGTGAAGACCGAGCGGCTCGCGGTATCGCCCGTCGTGGCCATGGAGCCGTTGCTCTCCGTGTCCCACAGGGTCTCCCGGAAGCCCGCCGTCGGGGTGACCTGCAGGACGTCGCCGAAGGACCAGGGGAGCGAGAGCTTCGGGTAGACATCGAGCGTGTCGCCCCTCTCGCCGAGCGTCCTTTCGTAATGACCGTAGAGGCTGGTGAACTCCCAGGTGACAGGGGTCCCGAAGAGGGGCTGCCGGAAGCCGGTCAGCGCGATCTCGGGGTAGCGCTGCAGGGTCTCGTCGTTGGAGGGGCTCGTCAGGTTGTCCGTGTACTGCGCCAGGGCCGTCAGGTTGAAGTTGCGCCACTCCTTCACGATTCTCGCCGTGGAGTCGTAGCTCGTGAGCTGCTCGTTGGCCAGGAAGGAGACCCGCTCGAACTTGCGGTTGCGGCTGCCCGCATAGTGGTCGAGGTAGTAGTTGTGCGAGTCGAAATCGCGGAAATAGTAGATGTCCGAGACCTTCTTGAGATCGGAGCGGAAATAGAACCCCGGGCTGAAGGTCGTCTCGTGGTTCCAGTACCACGACCACCGGTCCTGTTTCTCCGTCCACGTGCGGGGGATCCCCCCCAGGGTGTCCGACCCCGTCCACTGGTCCCGCAGGAAATCCCCGTAGAAGAGGCCGTGGGTGCCCGCGCCGGGCGAGTAGCGGAACTCGAGGCCCTCCTTGAGCCCCCGCTTGTCCATGTAGCGGGTGTAGAGCGTGGCGTCGGCGCTCTTCGAGACGGCCCAGTAGAAGGGGATCTCCGTGTCGAAGCCCAGCTTTTCCTGCGAGTAGCCGAAGTAGGGGAAGAGCAGCCCGGTCTGGCGCGTCGTCTTCGCCGGGAACATGAGCCAGGGCAGCCAGGCCACGGGGGTGTCGCGGATCTGGAAGGTGCCGTTCTTCAGGGTGCCGTAGCCGTCGACGGTGACATCCACCTCTTTGCCGGTGAAGCGCCAGTCGGCCACCGGGCCGTCGCAGGTGGTGGCCGTTCCGTCCTGGATCCGGTACGTGGCCTCGCCCGATTTCTCGATCTCGCTGCCCGTGATGAAGAGGTGATTCCGGACGAAGAACATGCGCCCGTCGCGCGCCACACCGGTCTTCGAGTCGAGGTTGATCTCGAGGATGTCGCCTTCCAGGGTGTCGCCGTCGGTCTGGAGCAGGGCGCGGCCGTGGGCCCAGGCGTCGCCGCTCGCCCGGTTGAGGGTCACCGAGTCCGCCTTCAGGAAGCCCCCCGTGAAGGTGATGACCACGCCGCCCTCGGCGCGATAGATGTCCGATTCCCTGTCGTAGCTGAGCCGGTCCGCCTCGATCCGCACGGGCCCCTTGCCGGCCTTTTGCAGGTCGAGGCCCTGCTGGGCCGGGGCCGGGGCGGCCGTCAGCAGCAGCAGGAGGGCGGCGACCCAGGTGGCCCGCAGCGGGCGTGCCGCATTCCGTTTTCGCCGATCTCCGGTCATCTTCCGCCAGGCCCGGTCCCTTTCGATGCGATGAACAGGGGGCGCACCGCCCCCACCAGGTACAGCGACCCCGCGATGCAGACCAGATCGTCCGGGCCGGCCCGCCGCAGGGAGGCCCGAACCGCCTGCCGGGGATGGACCGCGATCTCCACGTTCCGGTTCCAGCGCCGGGCCTCCGCGGCCAGGACCTCCGGCGCCTGGGCCCGCTGTTCCGGCGGGCGCGTCACGATGACTCGGTCGGCCAGCGGGGCGAGCCGGCGGATCATGCCCCGCCAGTCCTTGTCGGCGAGGATCCCCAGGACCAGGGTGAGCCGCCGGTACGCGAACCCGCCCAGGGCCCCGGCGAGCGCCGCGGCACCCGCCGCGTTGTGGGCGCCGTCGAGCACAACGGTGGGGCGAGTGCGCACGACCTCCATCCGCCCCTCCCAGCGAACCCCGGCGAGGCCCCTCCGGATGGCCTCGTCGCCGATCGCGAAGCCCCGTTCGCGCAGGACGCCGAGTGCCCCCAGGACACACGCGGCGTTGTCCCGCTGGTGGGCTCCCCGCAAGGCGAGCGCGACGTTCCGGAGCGCGAGCGACGGAGCGCGGCAGTCCAAGGCGCCGTCCCGCCTCGATCGCACCCGGATCTCCCGGCCGACCCGCAGCAGGCGGGCCTTTCTGTCCCGGCAGACCGCTTCGAGAACCGCCAGCACCGGGGCCTGCCGCGCGGCCGTCACGCACGCCCGGTGGGGCTCGATGATGCCCGCCTTCTCCCGGGCGATGTCCGCGAGCCGAGGCCCGAGAAACTCGACATGGTCCATGGCGACGTTCGAGACGATGACGAGCTCGGGACGAACGACATGGGTGGCATCGAGTCGCCCCCCCATGCCCACCTCGAGGACGGCGACGTCCACGGCGCACCGCGCGAAATGCACAAAGGCGAGCGCCGTGGCGAATTCGAAGTAGGTCACCCCTTCCCGGATCGACCCGCGCACCCGCCCGATCAGCCGCTCCAGCTCCCCCCGGGGAATCGGGGTGCCGTCGACCCGGATGCGCTCCCGGAAATCGACCAGGTGGGGCGACGTGTAGAGCCCGACGCGGTATCCCGCCGCCTGCAGGACGGAGGCCAGGCTTGCCGCGATGGAGCCCTTGCCGTTGGTGCCCCCCACGAGGATGCTGCGGTAACGGCCCTGGGGATTTCCCAGGCGCGTCAGCAGCCGCCTGACGGGCCCCAGACCCGGCCGGATGCCGGCGCCCTTCAGGCTGTCGAGATAGGCGATGGGATCAAGGGTCATGGGTCCCAGGCTTCGCGGGCCGGGGGTTGAAGAACCAAGATCGATCTCGCCGCCGAGGCTCGGGCCTTCCGCTTTCCCCGGACCCGATCCCCGCGACCCTCTCCCCTTGACCCTCTTTTCTGCGTCGTCGGCGCACGTTACCACAGCCCCGCCGCCGCGGGCAACCCCTTTGTGACGAAAACCCCGTAAAACAAAAAAGGCCACGGGATAGTCGTATCCCATGGCCCTGTCTCATTCGGACGGATAGAAGATAAGAGGGTAAGAGGGCGAGAAGGTGGGAGGACGAAAGACGTGCGGCAGGCGGGCAGCCTATCCACGTTTCTCACCGTCTCACCTTCTGAATTTGTCTAGTCGGGGATGACCTTGAAGACCTCATCCCCCGGCCGACACCGGTCCGACACCTTGACGCCGATGTAGTCGCCCACCACGGCCTTTTCGACCTTCGCGTTGTTGACTTCCATGGACTCGACGACGTTCTCGAAATTCGTCGTGTGGCCGACGTACTTGAGCGTGTCCCCCACCTTCACCTCGCCGGCCGTGACCTTGATCGCGGCGACGCTGGGCTTTGCGAAGAATTTCACGATCTCGCCGACTTTCTCCTCCGCCATGGTTCTTTCCTCCTTTCTTCCCGATGCGTGAAGACGGCCGTACCCCCCGCGGCAGCCTCGTCCGGCCCGGCGGGGCGCCCCGGCCTCGGTTGAATGAGGCCTTTTATAACGTTTCGCGGAGAAAATCAAGGGGCCCCGCGCCAAAGAAAAAGGGCAGGGACCCCGGTCCCTGCCCTGCGATGGCCCGGCAGCGGTTCTTTCACTCTTCCTTGGGCGCGTCCTTCGGGGCGGCCGCCTTGGCCGCCGCCTTTTTGGGCTTGGCCTCCTTTTCGGCCGCGGGCTTGCCTTCCTTCTTCGGCTTGGGCTCCTTCTTGGGCTTGGACTCCTTTTCGGCCTTCGGCGCCGCCTTGGACGGGCCTTCCTTTTTCGGTCCCTTTTCCTTCTTCCCCTTCTTCTCGTCGGGCTTTGCCATCAGCTCGACGACGGCCATGGGCGCGCTGTCGCCGGCGCGGAACCGCGTCTTGACGATGCGCGTGTAGCCGCCCTGGCGGTCGGCGAAACGGGCGCCGATCTCGTCAAAGAGCTTCTTGAGCACGTCCTTGTCCCGGATCACCGCCGCGGCCTGCCGCCGGGCATGGAGGCCGCCCGTCTTGGCCAGCGTGATCATCCGCTCGGCCACGCGCCTGAGCTCCTTCGCCTTGGCGTCGGTGGTCTCGATCTTCTCGTGCCGCAGAAACGACGTCACCATATTGCGAAGCATGGCCGTGCGATGGCTCGTGGTCCTGCCGAGCTTTCTTCCCCCTACCCCGTGTCGCATGAACAGCATCCTTTCCCGTCGTTAGATTCACTCCGCGCTGGAGCCCTCTTCCCTGCCCTTGGGCGGCCAGTCGATCTTCATCCCTAGCGAGAGCCCCATCTCGGAGAGGATCTCCTTGATCTCGTTCAGGGACTTCCGGCCGAAGTTGCGGGTCTTGAGCATCTCCGCTTCCGTCTTCTGGACGAGCTCGCCGATGATGTGGATCCCCGCGTTCTTGAGGCAGTTGGCCGACCGCACGGAGAGCTCCAGCTCGTCGACGCTCTTCAGGAGGTTCTCGCTGAGCTTCTCGCTCTGGCCCGCCTCCTCCTGCACCTTCTCCTCTTCCGTCTCCTCGAAGTTGATGAAGATGTCGAGCTGGTCCTTCAGGATCTTGGCCGCAAAGGCGACGGCGTCCTCGGGCTGCACGCTGCCGTCGGTCCAGACCTCGAGGACGAGCTTGTCGAAGTCGGTGATCTGGCCCACGCGGGCGTGGCTCACCGTGTAGCTCACCTTCTTGATGGGCGAGAAGATGGCATCGATGTTGATGGTGCCCTCGGGCTGATCGGGGTCGCGCTCGCGCTTGGCCATGACGTATCCCTTGCCCATCTTCACGACCATCTCGGCCTTCAGCCTGCCGCCCGTCGTGAGGGTGGCGATGGGGTGCTCGGGGTTGAGGACCTCCACGTGGGCGTCGGTGATGATGTCGCCGGCCTTGACGGGACCCGCCTTCGAGGCGTCGATCTTGATCGTCCGGGGGACGTCGCCGTGGAGCTTCAGGCGGACGCCCTTGAGGTTCAGGATGATGTCCGTCACATCCTCCTTCACGCTCGGAATGGAGGAGAACTCGTGGAGGACCTTGTCGAAGCGCACGGACACGATGGCCGCCCCCTGGATCGAGGAGAGCAGCACGCGCCGCAGGGAGTTGCCCAGCGTGATGCCGTAGCCCCGCTCGAGCGGCTGGATGGTGAATTCCGCGTAGGATTTGCTGTGGGTCTTCTCGTCGATCTCGATCCGTTTCGGCCGGATCAGGCTGCGCCAGTTTCTCTGCATATCCGTTTTCCCTCACGCAATCAGGCTCGCAAACCGCCTGGAAAAGGGGTTATCGCCCGCAACCGTTCTGGAGCGGTTACTTGGAGTACAGCTCGACCACCAGCTGTTCCTGGACGGGCATGGTGATGTCCTCCCGGGTCGGGATCGCCTTCACGAGGCCCTTGAAGTTGTCCTTGTCCAGCTCCAGCCACCCCGGGATGCCCCTTCGGGCAACCGTTTCGAGGGAGTCGAGGATGGGGAGAACCTTCCGGCTCTTCTCCCGGAGCTCCACGACGTCGTCCTTGCGCACCGTGTAGGAGGGGATGTTGACCTTTCGGCCGTTGACGAGGAAATGGCTGTGGCGCACGAGCTGCCGCGCCTCGTTGCGGGACGGCGCGAACCCGAGCCGGAACACCACGTTGTCGAGCCGGCGCTCGAGGAGCACGAGGAGGTTCGAGCCCGTGATGCCCTTCATGCGGTCGGCCCGTTCGAAGTACCCCCGGAACTGCTTTTCGAGCAGCCCGTACATCCTCTTGAGGCGCTGCTTCTCGCGAAGCTGGACGCCGTAGTCGGAGTGCTTCTTCCTCGCCTGCCCGTGCTCGCCGGGCGCATAGCCGCGCCGCTCGAACGCGCACTTCTCCGTGTAGCAGCGGTCACCCTTGAAAAACAGCTTCAGGCCTTCCCGGCGGCAAAGCCTGCATTCTGAGCCTCTGTAACGTGCCAAGTTCTTCCTCCCTGTGCGTCGATGAGTCGTTCGTCTGTGGGATTACACGCGCCTTCGCTTCGGCGGACGGCAGCCGTTGTGGGGGATCGGCGTGACGTCGCGGATCAGGCTGACCGTCAGCCCCGCCGCCTGCAGGGCCCGCAGCGCCGACTCGCGGCCCGAGCCCGGCCCCTTCACGTAGACCCGGACGGTCCGCAGCCCCTGCTCCCTGGCTTTCTTCACGGCGCTCTCGGCGGCCATCTGGGCCGCGAAGGGGGTCCCCTTCCGGGAGCCCTTGAACCCCGACATGCCGGAGGACGCCCAGGCAATGACGTTTCCCGTCAGATCGGTGATGGTGACGATCGTGTTGTTGAACGTCGACTGGATGTGGGCGATCCCCTCGGGGACGTTCTTTTTCTCGCGCTTCTTTCCGGTCTTTCTCCTCGGACTGGCCATGGTTCCTCCGGCTGTCGAATGTCGTGTTTACTTCTTCTTCCCGGCGATCGCCCGGCGGGGGCCCTTGCGCGTCCGGGCGTTGGTGTGCGTGCGCTGCCCGCGGCTGGGAAGGCCCTTGCGGTGCCGCAGCCCGCGGTACGTCCCGACGTCCATGAGCCGCTTGATCGACATGGAGACGTCGCGGCGCAGGTCGCCCTCCACCTTGTGGTCCCGGTCGATGATGTTGCGGATGGCCGTGACCTCCGCGTCGGTGAGCACGTCCGTCTTCGTCTCGTAGGGGATGCCCGCCTCGCGGAGGATCTCCCGCGACTTGGAGCGGCCGATCCCGTAGATGTAGGTCAGGGCGATCTCCATGCGCTTGTTCTTGGGTAGGTCAACGCCTGCAATTCTTGCCACTGCTCGGGCCTCCTCGAATGGTTGTGGGTTATCCCTGGCGCTGCTTGTGCTTCGGGTTTTCGCAGATCACCCGCACGACGCCGTGGCGCTTGATGATCTTGCACTTGTCGCACATTTTTTTCACTGACGGTCTGACTTTCACGATGAAACCCCCTTTTTCTCCGCGGGCCCGCATCGGCCCGGAACCCTACTTCGACCGGTAGGTGATCCGGCCCCGCGTCAGATCGTAGGGCGACAGCTCCACCGTCACCCGGTCCCCCGGGAGGATCTTGATGAAGTGCATCCGCATCTTTCCCGAGATGTGCGCCAGCACGCGGTGCCCGTTCTGCAGTTCCACCCGGAACATGGCGTTCGGCAGCGTCTCGATGACCGTGCCTTCCACCTCGATGGGTTCTTCTTTGGCCATATGCTCCCTAACGTTCAGTCGATCCGGCTCAGGATGACCGGCCCGTTTTCCGTAACCGCCACCGAGTGCTCGAAATGGGCCGACAGCTTGCCGTCGGCCGTCACCACCGTCCAGCCGTCCCGGAGGACGTCGACCCGGTAGGTGCCCTCGTTGACCATGGGCTCGATGGCAAACACCATCCCCGGTTTCAGCTCGATCCCCCGGCCGCTCGAGCCGTAGTTGGGGACCTGGGGGTCCTCGTGGAGGCTTTTGCCGATGCCGTGTCCCACGAGATCCCGCACCACGGAGAAGCCCGCCGCCTCGACGTGGCCCTGGATGGCGGCGGAAATGTCGCCGATGCGGTTGCCCGCCCGGGCCTCCGAGATGCCCCGGTACAGGGCCTCCTCCGTGACCCGCAGCAGCCGCCTGGCCGCGGGGCTGATCTCCCCGACGGGCACCGTCACGGCCGCGTCTCCGTAGTAGCCGTCGTGGAGGACACCGAAATCGAGGCTGACGATGTCGCCCTCCATCAGCTCCCTCTCTGAGGGCATCCCGTGCACCACCTCGCTGTTGACCGAGGTGCACAGGGAGTAGGGGTAGCCCCGGTATCCCTTGAAGGCCGGCCGGGCCCCGCGCTTGAGGGCCATCTGCTCCGAGAGCCTGTCCAGCTCGATCGTCTTGACCCCCGGCCGGATCTTCTTTGCGAGTTCCTCCAGGATCACCGCGACGAGGGCGTTGCTCTTGCGCATCTTTTCAATCTCCTGGCGAGATTTCAAGATGACCATGGCCGGGCCTCCCTATCGCCGCTTGGCCAGCCGCCCCTTCTTGAGGAACCCCTCGTACTGCCGCGCCAGCAGGTGCGTCTCGATCTGTCCCGCCGTGTCGAGCGCCACGCCGACCACGATCAGCAGCGCCGTCCCGCCGAAGTAGAAGGGGACGTTGAAGTAGACCATCAGGATGCTCGGCAGCACGCAGACCGCCGAAACGTAGATGGCCCCGCTGAAGGTCAGCCGGCTCAGCACGTGGTCGATGTACTCCGCCGTCTTCTTCCCCGGCCGGATCCCGGGCACGAACCCGCCGTGCTTCTTCATGTTCTCCGCCACGTCCGTCGGGTTGAACACGACGGCCGTGTAGAAGAAGCAGAAGAACACGATGAACGCGACGTAGATCAACTCGTAGAGAACGGCCCCGGGGACCAGCATCCCGGAGACGGCCTTCATCCACGGGTGGGGGATGAACTGGGCCAGGGTCGCCGGGAACATGATGATCGACGACGCGAAGATGGGCGGGATGACGCCCGACGTGTTGATCTTGAGGGGCAGATGCGTGGTCTGCCCGCCGTACATCTTCCGCCCCACGATGCGCTTGGCGTACTGCACGGGAATCCTGCGCTGCCCCGTCTCCATGAAGACGATGGCCCCGACGACGGCGACCATGAAGGCAAACAGGAAGATCACCGCGAGGATCCCCATCTCGCCCGTGGCGACGAGCCGGAAGGTGTTCAGGACCCCCTCCGGGCCCCGGCAGACGATGCCGGCGAAGATGATCAGCGAGATCCCGTTGCCGATGCCGCGCTCCGTGATCTGCTCGCCCAGCCACATGATGAAGGCCGTGCCGGCCGTGAGCGTGATGACCGTCATGAGGCGGAAGCCCCACCCGGGGGCGATGACGATCGAGGCGCCCGTCGGGCCCGCCATGTTCTCCAGGCCCACGGCGATGCCGAACCCCTGGATGAGCGACAGCAGGACCGTCCCGTAGCGGGTGTACTGGGTGATCTTGCGGCGCCCCGCCTCGCCCTCCTTCGAGAGCCGCTCCAGGTGCGGGATGGCGATCGTGAGCAGCTGCAGGATGATGGAGGCGCTGATGTAGGGCATGATCCCCAGCGCGAAGACCGAGAGGTTCGACAGCGCGCCGCCCGCGAACAGGTCGAAGAGCCCCAGCAGGGACCCCCGGGCCTGGTCGAAAAACGCGGCAAGCGCCGCCGTGTCGATTCCCGGCGTGGGCACGTGGGCCCCGACCCGGTAGACGCCCAGCAGCAGGAACGTGAAGGCGATCCGCTTCTGGAGCTCGGGAATTTTCGGGATGTTCTTCAGTCCGCCGATCAAATCCGATGACCCCTTATCCGATGACCTCGACCTTGCCGCCGGCGGCCTCGATCTTCTCCCTCGCGGCCCGGCTGACGGCGTTCACCCTCACGGTGAGGGCCTTCTCGATCGTCCCCTTGGCGAGGACCTTGATCCCGTCGCCCGTGCGGCGGATCACGCCGCCCGCGAGCAGGGCCGCCGCGTCGACGGGGCTCTCCCCGGAGAAGCGGTTGAGCTCGCCCAGGTTGACGATGACGATCTCCTTGCGGAAGACGTTCTTGAACCCCTTCTTGGGCAGCCTCCGGGAAAGCGGCATCTGGCCTCCCTCGTAGCCCGGCCGCGAGTTGTGGCCCGAGCGGGCCTTGAGGCCCTTGTGCCCCTTCGTGGAGGTCCCGCCGTGGCCGGACCCGTCGCCGCGCCCGATGCGCTTCCGTTTCTTTCTCGACCCCGCGGGGGGTCTCAGTTCACTCAGGTTCATCGCGTTCACCCGCTGATTTCTTCCACGGCCACAAGGTGGCTCACCTTGCCGACCATGCCCCGGACCTCGGGGGTGTCCTGGAGCGTCACGCTCCGGTTCATCCGGACGAGCCCCATGCCGCGCAGCACCCTGCGCTGCTTTTCGGGGCGCCCGATGGAACTCTTCACCAGTGTAATCCTCAGCTTCTTTTCCACGGCTGCATCCTCTGACGATCGTCTAGATGTCGGCCACGTCCTTGCCCCTCAACGCCGCGATCTGTCCGGCGGACCGGAGCCGGCGGAGCCCGTCGAGGGTCGCCTTGACGAGGTTGTGCGGGTTGTGGGACCCCAGGCACTTCGTGAGCACGTTCTGGACGCCGGCCACCTCCAGCACCGCGCGGACGGCGCCGCCCGCGATGAGGCCCGTCCCCTCCGAGGCGGGCTTCAGCATGACCCGGCCCGCACCGTACTCCCCGACGATCTCGTGGGGGATCGTCCGGTTGGCGATGGAGACCTTGGCCATGCTCTTGCGGGCCTTCTCCATCCCCTTGCGGATCGCCTCGGGCACCTCGTTGGCCTTCCCCAGCCCGGCGCCGACGGAGCCCTTGCCGTCCCCGACGACCACGATGGCGCTGAACCGGAACCGCCGGCCGCCCTTGACGACCTTGGCCGTGCGGTTGATCGCCACGACGCGGTCCAGGATCTCCGTCTCTTCCACCATGAATTCTTTTCTGTCCCTGTCCAACGGTCGCTCCCTTTTGCCTTTCGGATTCTAGAATTTCAGGCCCGCTTCCCGCGCCCCCTCGGCCAGGGCCTTCACCCGGCCGTGATAGAGGAAGGGGCCCCGGTCGTAGACCGCCGAGTCGATCTGCAGGGCGAGCAGTTTCTTGGCCATGAGCTTGCCCACCTCGGCGGCGGCGGCCGTCTTTTGCATCTTCGCGATCGCCCCGGCGATCTCCTTGCTGCGCGTGGAGGCCTCGGCCAGCGTCCGGCCCGCCTCGTCGTCGACGGCCTGCACGTAGATGTGCCTCGCGCTGCGGAACACGGCGAGACGGGGACGCCCGGCCGTCCCGGCCACCTTGCCCCGGACGCGCTTCTTGCGCTTGTCCCGGATCTTCTGGATCTTCTTGGCTGACGATAACACGGTTCTGCCCTCTTCGTGAGTGTGGGGTTATGGGCCCGAGAGCCTTATGCGCCGGCGGACTTGCCGACCTTGCGCCGCACGACTTCGCCCGCGTAGCGGATCCCCTTGCCCTTGTAGGGCTCGGGCTTGCGCTTGGCGCGGATCTCGGCGGCGACCCGGCCCACCAGCTCCTTGTCGATCCCGGAGACGGTGAGGCTCGTCTGCTTCTCGATCTTCACCGCGATCCCCGGCGGGACCTCGTAGGTGAGCGGCACGGAATAGCCGACGAAGAGCTTGAGCGTCGTACCCGCCATCTCCGCACGGAATCCGACCCCGGAGATCTCGAGCCCCTTCGTGAATCCCTCGCTCACCCCCGTGACCATGTTGGCCACGAGCGTCCGGGTGAGTCCGTGCAGGGCCCCGGCCCGCCTCCCCTCGTGGGTGGTCTTCACGGCGAGGGTCTTTCCCTCCTGGACGATCTCGATGTCCCGGGGCAGCGCCCTCGAGAGGGTCCCCTTGGGGCCCGTCACCTGGATCTCGCCGCCGGCGACCTTGACCGTCACCTTGTCCGGCAGGGCGATGATTCTCTTCCCGATTCGTGACATGGGTGTCTCTCCTGCTGTGCGCTTACCAGACGTTGCAGACGATCTCACCGCCCACGTTCTGCTGCCTGGCTTCCTTGTCCGTCATGATCCCCCGGGGCGTCGACACGATGGCCACCCCGAAGCCGTTGTAGACCTTGGGGATCTTCTTGCTCGAGACGTAGATCCTCCGGCCCGGCCGGCTCACCCGCTGCAGGTCCTGGATGACGCGGCCCCTGGCGTCCGTGTACTTGAGGTAGATCTTCAGGACGTCCTTCTTGTTGGCGTCCTTCTTCACGTCGAAGCCGCTGATGTAGCCGGTGCGCTTGAGGACCTTGACGATCTCCAGGTTCATCCTCGAGAGCTGGGCGTTCACGCTGCGGAACTTCATGCGGTTGGCGTTCCGGATTCTCGTCAGCATATCCGCGATCGGATCGGTCATACCCATACATCCATGCTCCTTGCCGTCTACCAGCTCGATTTGATCACGCCGGGGATCTCCCCCCACGAGGCGTACTTGCGCAGGCAGATGCGGCACATGTTGAACTTGCGGTAGTACGCCCGGGGCCTCCCGCAGATCGGGCAGCGGTTGTACTCCCGGACGGAAAACTTCTTCTTCCGTTTCGCTTTGGCAATCAGGGATTTCTTGGCCACGGTGTTCCTCCGTCTCGTTTCCTAGTTCCGGAAGGGCATGCCCAGGAGCCGCAGCAGATGCCGGGCCTCCTCGTCGGTCCTGGCCGTCGTGACGATGACCACGTTCATGCCCTTGACCTTGTCGATCTTGTCGTAGTCGATCTCGGGGAAGATGAACTGCTCCTTGATCCCCATGGCGAAGTTGCCGCGGCCGTCGAAGGAGCTGGGCGGGATGCCCCGGAAGTCGCGGATCCGGGGAAGCGCCACGTTCACCAGACGGTCGAAGAACTCGTACATGCGCTCCTTGCGCAGCGTCACCATGCAGCCGATGGACATGCCCTTGCGCAGCTTGAAGGTGGCGATGGACTTGCGGGCCTTGGTGATCACGGGCTTCTGGCCCGTCAGGGCCCCGATCTCCGCCGAGGCGCTCTCGAGGATCTTGACGTTCTGGATCGCCTCGCCCAGGCCCATGTTCACGATGATCTTCTCCAGCCGGGGCACCTGCATGGGGTTGCGGTACCCGAACTGCTTCATCATCGCCGGGACGACTTCGCTCTTGTAGTAGTCTTTGAGTCTTGCCATGGTTCCCTATCCCCGGTTTACTGATCGAGCTGCTCGTTGCACTTGCGGCAGATGCGGACCTTCTTGCCGTCCTCGAGCGTCTTGAACCCGATCCGGACGCCCGTGCCGCACTTCGCGCACAGGGGCGCGACGTTGGAGGCGTGCAGCGGGGCCTCCTTCTCCATGATGCCGCCCTTGCTCTTCTGATCGGGCCGCTGGTGGCGCTTGATCATGTTGAGCTTCTCGACCACGACCCTGTCGCCGCCGGCCAGGATCTTCGTGATCTTGCCGGTCTTCCCCTTTTCCCTGCCGGCGAGGACCTTCACCGTGTCGCCCTTTTTCAGTCGGTTCGTCTGCATGCTCGTTCCCCGTCCCCTGCGGCTCACAGCACTTCCGGAGCCAGCGAGATGATCTTCATGAACTGCTTGGCGCGAAGCTCGCGGGCCACGGGCCCGAAAATGCGCGTCCCCACGGGCTCCATCTGGTTGTTGATGAGCACCGCCGAGTTGTCGTCGAACTTGAGGTACGTCCCGTCGGGCCGCCGGACCTCCTTCCTCGTCCGGACGACGACGGCCTTCATGACGTCGCCCTTCTTGACCTTGGCGTTGGGGATCGCCTCCTTGACGGAGACCACGATCACGTCCCCCACGGTGGCGGTGCGCTTGCGCGACCCGCCCAGCACGCCGATGCAGGACACCTTCCTGGCCCCCGAGTTGTCCGCGGCATTCAAAATGGTACGCATCTGAATCATATCGACACCCCGTTCTGTTTCCGATCCCGGGCTACTTCGCCTTCTCCAGGATCTGGCGCACCCTCCAGCGCTTGTCCCGGCTCAGCGGACGGGACTCGACGATCAGCACCGTGTCGCCCACGCCGCACTCGTTGCGCTCGTCGTGGGCCTTGTACTTTTGGTGCCGGCGCACGTATTTCCGGAACCCCGTGTGCTTGACGAGCCGCTCCGTCTTGACGACGACGGTCTTGTCCATCTTGTCGCTGACGACGACCCCCTTGATGGTCCGCTTGTTTCCCCTCTGGTCCATACCTATTTCTGCAGCTCCTTCTGCTTCATGACGGTCTTGATGCGGGCGATGTCCCGGCGGACGTTCCTCAGGGCCGCGGGGGAGTCCAGCTGCCCCGTCGCCTGCCGGATTTTCAGCTTGAAGAGCTCTTCCGTGAGGTCGCGCTGCTTGACCCGGAGCTCGTCGAGGCTCAGGTCCCTGATTTCCTTACTCTTCATCGAAGATATCCCTCGTCAAGAATTTCGTCGGAACGGGCAGCTTGTGCGCCGCCAGGCGGAAGGCCTCCCGGGCCACCTCCGGGGAGACGCCCTCCATCTCGTACATGACGGTCCCGGGCCTCACCGTCGCGATCCACCCTTCCGGGGCGCCCTTGCCCTTGCCCATGCGGGTCTCGGCGGGCTTTTTCGTGAACGACTTGTGGGGGAAGATGCGGATCCAGATCTTCCCGCCGCGCTTGATGTGGCGCGTCATGGCGACACGGGCGCTCTCGATCTGCTGGGCCGTGATCCGGCCCGGCGCCAACGCCTGGAGCCCGTACTGGCCGAAGGACACCTCGTTGCCCTTGGTGGCCTTGCCGCCCAGCCTGCCCTTCTGGATCTTTCGGAACTTGATGCGTTTCGGACTTAACATCGTCTATGTCTCCTCGTTGCCGGTTCCCGCCGTCCTAGGCGCTGGCCTGCTTCTTGTCGGGCAGCACGTCCCCGTGGTAGATGAGCACCTTGACCCCGATGGCCCCGTAGGTCGTCCGCGCCTCGGCGAAGCCGTAGTCGATGTCGGCCCGCAGGGTGTGCAGGGGCACCTTGCCCTCGCGGTACCACTCCATCCGGGACATCTCGGCGCCCCCGAGGCGGCCCGAGCAGGTGATGCGGATCCCCTTGGCCCCAAACTTCAGGGCCGAGGTCACGCTCTTCTTCATGGCCCGCCGGAAGGCGATGCGGCGCTCGAGCTGCAGGGCCACGTTCTCGGCCACGAGCTGGGCGTCGATCTCGGGCTTGCGGACCTCGAGGATGTTGATGATCGTCTCGCCGCCGGTCATGCCGTCGAGGTCCTTCTTGAGCTTCTCGATCTCGGAGCCCTTCTTCCCGATGATGATGCCGGGGCGGGCGGCGTGGATGTTCACCTTCGCCTTGTCGGCGGCCCGCTCGATCTCGATCTTCGAGATGCCCGCGTGGTAGAATTTCTTCTTCAGGAACTTGCGGAGCTTGATGTCCTGGTGGACGAGGGTGCCGTAGTTCTTCTCGGCGAACCACTTCGAGCTCCAGCCCTTGTTGATCCCCAGCCTCAGTCCGATCGGGTTTACCTTCTGACCCAAGATCCAATCCTCCTTCGTCTTACTGCTCGTCGAGAACGACGGTGATGTGGCTCATCCGGCGCTTGATCGGCGCCACGCGCCCCATGGTCTTCGCCTTGTGGCGCTTCAGGGCCGGCCCCTGGTCCACGAAGATCTCCTTCACGAAGAGGATCTTCTCGTCGATGTTCGGGTTCTGCGTCGCGTTGGCCACGGCGCTCTGGAGGACCTTTTTCACGAGCCCCGCGGCCCGCTTGCGCGAAAAGGCCAGGATCCGGTCGGCCTCCTCGACCTTCAGGCCCCGGACGAGATCGACGACGAGCCGCGCCTTCTGCGGCGAAATCCTCACGAATCGTGCAACTGCTCTTGCTTCCATGACGTCCCTGTCTCCGGTTCTCCCGTTTCCCCGCGTGCGGCGATTACTTGCGCACCTTGGTCTTGCGGTCGCCCGCATGGCTGAAGAATGTCCGCGTCGGCGCAAACTCCCCGAGCTTGTGGCCCACCATGTTCTCCGTGACGAACACGGGGATGAACTTCTTGCCGTTGTGGACGGCAAAGGTGTGCCCGATCAATTCCGGGGTGATCGTGGAGCGGCGCGACCAGGTCTTGATGACCGCCCGGTCCCCGGCCGCCTCGGCTCTCCGGACCTTCTCCGCCAGCTTCGCCTCGATGTACGGACCTTTCTTGATTGAGCGTGCCACTATTTCTTGTCCCTCTTCTTGATGATGTATTTGTCCGTGGTCTTGTTCCTGCGCGTCTTGTACCCCTTCGTCGGCACGCCCCAGGGGCTGCAGGGGTGACGGCCGCCCGAGGTCTTGCCTTCGCCGCCGCCCATCGGGTGATCGATGGGGTTCATGGCCACGCCGCGCACCCGGGGCCTCTTGCCCAGCCAGCGGGTGCGGCCCGCCTTGCCGATGCTGATGCCCTCGTGGGTGACGTTGCCCACCTGGCCGATGGTGGCCTTGCACTCGATGTGGACCTTCCGGACCTCGCCGGAGGGCAGCCGCACCTGGGCGTAGGCGCCCTCCTTGGCCATGAGCTGGGCGTAGGTGCCGGCGGAGCGGACCATCTGGGCCCCCTTGCCGGGCCGCAGCTCGATGTTGTGGATGAGCGAGCCCAGGGGGACGCTGCGCAGCGCCATGGCGTTGCCGGGCTTGATGTCGGCCGAGGCGCTCGTGATGACCGCGTCGCCCACCTTCAGGTCCACGGGGGCCACGATGTAGCGCTTCTCGCCGTCGGCATAGCTCACCAGGGCGATCCGCGCCGAGCGGTTCGGGTCGTACTCGATGGTCTTCACCTTGGCCGGGATGTCCGTCTTGTCGCGGCGGAAGTCCACCACGCGGTACTTGCGCTTGTGCCCGCCGCCGCGGTGGCGGCTCGTCATGCGGCCGGCGTTGTTGCGGCCGCCCGTCTTCTTGACCGGCTTCGTGAGGCTCTTCTCGGGCTCGGCGGCCGTGATCTCCTCGAAGGTCGAGTAGGTCTGGTAGCGCCGGGCCGGCGTCGTGGGCTTCATGGTTTTGATCGCCATGGGTCGTACCCCTTGTCCTAGACTTTGTCGAAGATTTCGATGGTGCTGCCGGGCGCCACGGTGACGACGGCCTTTTTCCAGTCGCTCTTCTTCCCCATGAGCCGCCCGTAGCGCTTCTTCTTGCCCAGCAGGTTCTGGGTCCGCACGCCGATCACCTTCACCTTGAAGAGCTTCTCCACGGCCTTCCCGATCTCGATCTTGTTGGCCCGCGGGTCCACCTCGAAGATGTACTGGTTGCCCTCGCGCAGGAGGGTCGATTTTTCGGTCACCAGCGGCCTTCGGATGATTTGATGGAGTTCCATTATGCCAGCGCCCCCTCTATCTTTTGAATCGAGGGCTCCAGCAGCACGAGGCTGTCGTACTTCAGCAGGTCGTAGACGTTGATGCCCTCGCATCGCATCATTTTCACATCGGGGAGGTTCCGGGAGGACTTCTCGAGGACCGCGTCGGGCCGGTCGATCACGACGAGGGTCTTCTTGAGCCCGAACCGGTCGAGGACCTCCTTGAACTTCTTCGTCTTCGCCTCGGCCAGGGGGAAGTCCTTCAGCACCAGGAGCTTCTCCTCCTGGACCTTCAGGCTCAGCGCCGAGATGAGGGCGAGCCGGCGCACCTTCTTGGGCACGGAGAAGGCGTAGTCCCTCGGCGTGGGCCCGAAGACCGTCCCGCCGCCCCTCCAGAGGGGCGAGCGCGTGGTGCCCGCGCGGGCCCGGCCGGTGCCCTTCTGGCGCCAGGGCTTCTTGCCGCCGCCGCTGATCTCGCCGCGTTCCTTGGTGTCGTGGGTGCCCTGCCGCTTCGCGGCCGTCTGCATCCGGACGACCTCGTAGATGACGTCCCGGTTGACCTCGGCCCCGAAGACGGCGTCGTTGAGCGTCACCTCGGCCACCTTGTTCTTCTCGATATCGTACACACTCACCACGGGCATGGTTCGTTCACTCCAGTTGCTTCTCAGCTCTTTTTGACGGCGTTCTTGATCACGACGATCCCGTTCTTGCTCCCCGGGACGGCGCCCTTGACGAGGATGACGTTGAGCTCGGGTCGCACGCCCATGACGAGGAGGTTCTGCACCGTCTTGCGCTCGTCGCCCATGTGGCCCGGCAGCCGCTGCCCCTTGAAGACGCGCGAGGGGAAGGCGCTGGCGCCGATGGAGCCGGGGGCGCGGTGGAACATGGAGCCGTGCGTGGCCCGGCCGCCGCGGAAGCCGTGCCGCTTCACGCCGCCGGCAAACCCGCGGCCTTTGCTCGTCCCGGTGACGTCGACGTAGTCCCCCACCTGGAACAGGGACGCCGTCAGTTCCTGGCCCAGCTCGAACTCGGCGGCCGCCTGCACCCGGAACTCGCGCAGCACCCGGAAGAACCCCCGGTCGGCCTTGGCGAAGTGGCCCTGCAGGGGCTTGGTCACGTTGGCCTGCCGCTTGCGGTCGAAGCCGAGCTGGACGGCGTTGTAGCCGTCGGTGGCCTCGGTCTTCTTCTGGATCACGTAACAGGGGCCCGCCTCGATCACCGTGACGGGCACCGCGGCCCCGTCGGCGGCGAAGATCTGGGTCATCCCCAACTTTCTGCCTATCAGTCCCTTTTCCATAGCATCCACTTCCGCGCTGGCTGTGCGTGAGGGGACGAAAAAGGAGATGGACCGGGGAGCGCCCCGCCCATCTCCGTGTCGTCACGCGTTACAACTTGATTTCCACGTCGACGCCGGCGGACAGGTCGAGCTTCATCAGGGCGTCCACCGTGGCCTGCGTGGGATCGATGATGTCGATGAGCCGCTTGTGGGTCCGCACCTCGAACTGCTCCCGGGACTTCTTGTCCACGTGCGGCGAGCGGTTCACGCAGAACTTGTTGATCATCGTGGGAAGCGGGATCGGCCCCGCGACGCGGGCGCCCGTGCGCTTCGCCGTGTCCACGATGTCCTCGGCGGACCGGTCCAGCAGCTTGTAGTCGTACGCCTTCAGACGGATTCGAATCTTCTGATCGGCCATGATCCGTTCTCAACCCTCGCTTACTCGATGATTTCGCTGATGACGCCGGCGCCCACGGTCTTGCCGCCCTCGCGGATGGCGAACCGCAGCTGCTTCTCCATGGCGATGGGGGTGATGAGGACCACTTCCATCTCCACGTTGTCGCCGGGCATGACCATCTCGACGCCCGCGGGCAGCGTGGTGACCCCCGTCACGTCGGTCGTCCGGAAGTAGAACTGGGGCCGGTAGCCGGAGAAGAACGGCGTGTGGCGCCCGCCCTCTTCCTTCGTCAGGACGTAGACCTGGGCCTTGAACTTCGTGTGGGGCGTGATCGAGCCGGGCTTGGCCACGACCTGCCCGCGCTCCACTTCCTCGCGCTTCGTGCCGCGCAGCAGGACGCCGATGTCGTCGCCCGCGCGCCCCTCGTCGAGGGTCTTGCGGAACATCTCGACGCCCGTGCAGACCGTCTTGAAGGTGGGCCGGATCCCGATGATCTCCACCTCGTCGCCCGTCCGGATGACCCCGCGGTCCACGCGCCCCGTCACGACGGTGCCGCGGCCGGAGATGCTGAAGACGTCGCCCACGGGCATCAGGAAGGGCTTGTCGAGGTCGCGCTGGGGCTCGGGGATGTAGCTGTCGACGGCGTCCATGAGCTCGAAGATGCACTTGGCCTCCGGCGAGTTGGAGTCGTCGGTCTCCAGGGCCTTCAGGGCCGAGCCCCGGATGATGGGCGTCTTGTCCCCGGGGAAGCCGTACTTCGTGAGCAGCTCGCGGAGCTCGAGCTCGACGAGGTCCAGCAGCTCGGGGTCGTCCACGAGGTCCACCTTGTTCATGAAGACGAGCATGTAGGGAACCTGCACCTGGCGGGCCAGGAGGATGTGCTCGCGGGTCTGGGGCATGGGGCCTTCGGAGGCGGCGACGACGAGGATGGCGCCGTCCATGTGGGCGGCTCCCGAGATCATGTTCTTGATGTAGTCGGAGTGCCCCGGGCAGTCGACGTGGGCATAGTGCCGCTTCGCGGTCTCGTACTCCACGTGGGCGATATTGATGGTCACGCCGCGCTCATTCTCCTCGGGGGCGTTGTCGATCATATCGAAGGACATGTACTGGGCCAGGCCCTTGGTCGCCAGGTGCTTCGTGATCGCGGCGGTCAGCGTGGTCTTGCCGTGGTCGACGTGCCCGATGGTCCCGATATTGACATGCGGCTTCGTCCTTTCGAATTTTTTCTTCGCCATCTCCAGTTACCTCCTTGCATTCCGTATGATGATCGATAGTGAGTTACTTGGCCCTGTGCCTCGGTTCTTTCTTCTCGATGATGTCCCGGGCCTGCTCCTCCGACACGGCCGCGTAGTGCAGAAACTGCATCGTGTAGGTGGCCCGGCCCTGGGTCTTGGACCGCAGGTCCGTGGCGTAGCCGAACATCTCGGCCAGCGGCACTTCCGCCTGGACCGCCTCGGAGCCCGGCCGGCTCTCGATCGAGACGATCTTGCCGCGCCGCGAGGTCAGGTTCCCGATCACGTCCCCCAGGTACTCCTTGGGGACGATGACCTCGACGGACATCACGGGCTCCAGCAGGACGGGGTGCGCCCGCCGGACGCCGCTCTTGAATCCCATGGAGGCGGCGATCTTGAATGCCAGCTCCGACGAATCCACCTCGTGGTAGGAGCCGTCCACGACGGCCACCTTCACGTCCACGACGGGGTAGCCCGCCAGCACCCCCTCCTCCATCGCCTCGCGGATGCCCTTTTCGACGGCGGGGATGAACTCCCGGGGCACCGCGCCGCCGATGATCCGGTTCTCGAAGGCCAGGCCCCGGCCCGGCCCGTTGGGCGCGATCTCGAGCCACACATGGCCGAACTGGCCGCGGCCGCCGGACTGCCGGACGAACCGCCCTTCCGCGCGGACGGCCTTGCGGATCGTTTCCTTGTAGGCCACCCGGGGCCGTCCGATGTCGGCCCCCAGCCCGAATTCCCGGCAGAGGCGGTCCACGATGATCTCGAGGTGGAGCTCGCCCATCCCCGTGATCAGCGTCTGCCCCGTCTCCCGGTCCACCTTGACCCGGAACGAGGGGTCCTCCCTCTGGATCTTCTCCAGCGCGACGCCCATCTTCTCCTCGTCGGCCCTCGTCTTCGGCTCGATGGCGATGGCGATGACCGGCTCGGGGAAGCTCAGGGTCTCGAGGACGATCGGGTGATCCGGGTGGCACAGCGTGTCGCCCGTCGCCGTCGACGAGAGGCCCACGGCGGCCACGATGTCGCCCGTCCGGGCCTCCCGGATGTCCTCGCGCTTGTTGGCGTGCATCTTGAGGATGCGGCCGACACGCTCCCGTTTTTTCTTCGTTGCGTTGAAGAGGGTGGAACCCGCGTCGAGCACGCCCGAGTACACCCGGAAGTACGTCAGCTGCCCGACGTAGGGGTCCGTGACAATTTTGAAAGCGAGCGCAGCGAAAGGCTCGTCGTCGCTTGCCGCCCGCAGGACCTCGGCGTCGTCGGGCCCCTTCCCCGCCACCGGCGGCATGTCCGCAGGCGAGGGGAGGAAATCGACGACCGCGTCCAGGAGCGGCTGGATCCCTTTGTTCTTGAAGGCGGCGCCGCAGCACACCGGGACGACCTTCATGGCGAGGGTCTGTCTCCGGAGCGCGGCCACGATCTCCTCGCGGCCCGGCGCGTCGCCCTGCAGGTATTTCCTCATGATCGCGTCATCGACGTCCGCCAGGGATTCGATGAGCCTCTCCCGGGCGGCACGGGCCTCGCCGAGGATCTCGGGCGGGACCTCCCGGACGGAAAACTCCGCCCCGAGCTGGTCGACGTCGTAGAGCATCGCCCGCATGCCGATCAGATCGACGACCCCCCGGAACCGCTCCTCGGCGCCGACGGGGATCTGGACCGGCACGGCGTTGGCGCCCAGCCGGTCGCGGATCATCGCGACGGCACGCTCGAACCCCGCCCCCACGCGGTCCATCTTGTTGATGAAGGCGATGCGGGGCACGCGGTAGCGGTCGGCCTGCCGCCAGACCGTCTCGGACTGGGGCTCCACCCCCTCGACGGCCGTGAAGAGCGCCACGGCCCCGTCGAGGATCCGCAGCGAGCGCTCCACCTCGATCGTGAAATCGACGTGGCCGGGGGTGTCGATGAGGTTGATGCGGCAGTTGCGCCAGGAGCAGGTCGTTGCGGCGGAGGTGATCGTGATGCCCCGCTCCTGCTCCTGCTCCATGAAGTCCATGACGGCCGTGCCGTCGTGGACCTCCCCCATCTTGTAGGAGATGCCCGTGTAGTAGAGGATGCGTTCGGTCACGGTCGTCTTGCCCGCATCGATATGAGCCATGATGCCGATGTTACGGACATTCTCCAATGCGGTCTGCCGTGCCACGATGAAACACCCAGCGGTTGTAAAAGAGCACTAGAACCGGTAGTGGGCGAAGGCCTTGTTGGCCTCGGCCATCTTGTGGACGTCCTCGCGCTTCTTGACGGAGGCGCCACGGTTTTGCGCGGCGTCCATGAGCTCGCCGGCGAGCTTTTCACGCATGGTCTTTTCCGCCCGGGACATGGCGTTGCCGATGATCCACCGGAAGGCCAGGGCCTGCCTGCGGCCCGGGGCCACTTCCGTGGGGACCTGGTAGGTGGCGCCGCCGACCCGGCGGGAGCGCACCTCGATGACCGGCTTGACGTTGTCCAGGGCCTTCTCGAAGACGGCCAGGGGCGGCTCCTTGGCCCGCTTCTCGATGATGTCGAAGGCCCCGTAGAGGATGCTCTCGGCGGTGCTCTTCTTGCCCTTCTTCATGAGGCTGTTGACGAATTTCGCCACGAGCACGCTGCCGTGCTTCGCGTCGGGCGTGATCTGCCGCTTCTGGATTTCTCGTCGTCTTGGCATGCTGTCAACCCCGATCAGCTCGGCTTCTTGGCACCGTACTTCGACCGCCCCTGCTTGCGGTCCTGGACGCCGACGGCATCCAGGGTGCCCCGGACGATGTGGTACCGCACCCCCGGGAGGTCCTTGACGCGGCCGCCCCGGACCAGAACGACCGAGTGCTCCTGCAGGTTGTGGCCGATGCCCGGGATGTATGCCGTCACCTCGTAGCCGCTCGTCAGGCGCACGCGGGCCACCTTGCGGAGAGCCGAGTTGGGCTTCTTGGGCGTCGTCGTGTAGACGCGCACGCAGACGCCGCGGCGCTGCGGGCAGGACACCAGGGCGGGGGTCGCCGTCTTCTTCCGGACCTGCCGCCTTCCTTTTCGCACTAACTGGTTGATCGTCGGCATGAAAAACCTTCTATCCCTTTCCGTCCAAATTGAAGGGGTCTGCGAAAGCTTGATCTTCTATCAATTCGATGCCTGGATGTCAAGCGTTTTCTCAGCGGGCGGAGCAATTTCCTCGTCGGCCCCCTCGACCACCATGCCGAGTTTCTTGTAGAGGGGCAGACCCGAGCCGGCCGGGATGAGGCGGCCCATGATGACATTCTCCTTGATTCCGCGCAGGTAGTCGATCTTCCCGGCCAGGGCCGCCTCGGTGAGCACCCTCGTCGTCTCCTGGAAGGAGGCCGCCGAGATGAAGCTCTGCGTCGAGAGCGACGCCTTCGTGATGCCCAGCAGGATCGGTTCGCCCACGGCGGGCCGGCCGCCCTTCTCGATCACCCGGTCGTTTTCCTCCTGGAACCGGCCCTTCTCGACCTGCTCGTCGGCCAGGAAGTTCGTGTCCCCGGGGTCGGTGACCCGCACCCGGCGGAGCATCTGGCGGACGATGATCTCGATGTGCTTGTCGTTGATCTTGACGCCCTGCAGGCGGTAGACCTCCTGCACCTCGTCGACGAGGTACCGGGCGAGCTCCTTCTCCCCCTTGATGCTGAGCAGGTCGTGGGGGTTGGAGGCCCCGTCCATGAGGGGCTCGCCCGCCGTGACCCGGTCGCCTTCCTGGACGGTGATGTGCTTGCCCTTCGGGATGAGGTACTCCTTCTTGTCGCCCACCTCGGGGGTCACGATCACCCGGCGGCGGCCCTTGACGTCCTTGCCGAAGGAGACGACGCCGTCGATCTCGGAGATCACGGCGAATTCCTTCGGTTTTCTCGCCTCGAAGAGCTCGGCCACGCGGGGCAGGCCGCCCGTGATGTCCTTGGTCTTCGTGGTCTCGCGGGGGATCTTGGCGATGATGTCGCCCGCCTCGACCCGGTCGCCCTCGTTGACGCCGATGTTGACGCCCACGGAGAGCAGGTAGCGGGCCGTGCTGCCCGTCCCCGGCACCTTGGCCGTCTTGCCTTCCTTGTCCTTGATCGAGATGCGGGGCCGCAGGTCGGCGTCGGCGAACTCGGTGATGACCTTTCTCGAGAGGCCCGTCACCTCGTCGACCTGCTCCTGCACGGTCTTGCCCTCGATGATGTCGCCGTACTTCACCGTCCCGGCCACCTCGGCGAGGATCGGGATGGAGAAGGGGTCCCACTCGGCGATGCGGTCGCCGCGCTTGATCTTGGCGTTCTCGCCGACCTTGATGTGCGCCCCGTAGGGGACGGGGTACTTGCCGCGGTTGCGGCCCTCCTCGTCGAGGACGTGGATCTCGCCGTTGCGGTTCATGACGACGAGGTCCTTGCCGCGCTTGACCCAGTGGAGGTTGACGAACTTCAGCGTGCCGTCGTGGCGGGCCTCCAGGGTCGAGTGCTCCTCGAACTTGGCCGTGCCGCCGATGTGGAAGGTCCGCATCGTGAGCTGGGTCCCGGGCTCGCCGATGGACTGGGCCGCGATGATGCCCACGGCCTCGCCGATGTTGACGAGGTGCCCGTGGGCGAGATCCCGGCCGTAGCACTTCGCGCAGACGCCGAACTTGGACTTGCAGGTGAGCACCGAGCGGATCTGGACGCGCTCGATGCCGGCGTCGTCGAGCTTCTTCGCGAGCGCCTCGTCGATCTCCTCGTTGGCCTTCACAATCACCTCGCCCGTGAAGGGGTCCATGATGTCCTCGAGGGCCACGCGCCCCAGGACGCGCTCGCCGGCCGTCTCGATGATCTCGCCGCCCTCCACCAGGGCCTGGACGAAGATCCCGTCGAGGGTCCGGCAGTCGTCCTCGCTGATCGTGCAGTCCTGGGCCACGTCGACGAGCCGGCGCGTCAGGTAGCCCGAGTTGGCCGTCTTGAGGGCCGTGTCGGCGAGACCCTTCCGCGCGCCGTGGGTCGAGATGAAGTACTGCAGCACCGTGAGGCCCTCGCTGAAGTTGGCCGTGATCGGGGTCTCGATGATCTCGCCCGAGGGCTTGGCCATCAGGCCGCGCATGCCCGCGAGCTGGCGGATCTGGGCGGCGCTGCCGCGGGCCCCGGAATCGGCCATCATGTAGATGGGGTTGAAGCTCTCGAGGCTGCGCTTCCTGCCGTCGGCCAGCTCGATCTCCTCGGAGCCGATGGAGGAGAGCATCTCGGCGGCGACCTTTTCCGTCGCCTGCGCCCAGATGTCGATGACCTTGTTGTACCGCTCGCCGTCGGTGATCAGGCCGTCCATGTACTGCCGCTGCACCTCGAGGACGTCCTTGTCGGCCTTGGCGACGATGTCCCGCTTGCCCGCGGGGATCACCATGTTGTGGATGGCGATGGAGGCCCCGGAGACGGTGGCGTAGCGGAAGCCCGTGTCCTTCAGGCGGTCGGCCAGGATGACCGTCGCCTTGTCGCCGCAGGAACGGTAGCAGTAGTCGATGAGGTTGGCGACCTCCTTCTTGTTCATCACCTTGTTGATGACCTCGAAGGGGATCTCCTTGGGCACGATCTCGTAGAGCAGCACGCGGCCCACCGTCGTCTCGGCGAGGTGCCCGTTCATGCGGACCTTCACCTTCGCCTGCAGGTCCACCTCGCCCGCGTCGAAGGCCTGGCGCACCTCCTCGGGGCCCGAGAAGGTCGTCCCCGTTCCGCGGCTCTCGGAGCGGGCCCGGGTCATGTAGTAGAGCCCCAGGACGATGTCCTGGGAGGGCACGATGATGGGCTTGCCGTGGGCGGGCGACAGGATGTTGTTCGTCGACATCATGAGCACGCGGCTCTCGACCTGCGCCTCGATCGACAGCGGCACGTGGACCGCCATCTGGTCGCCGTCGAAGTCGGCGTTGAAGGCCGTGCAGACCAGCGGGTGGAGCTGGATCGCCTTGCCCTCGATGAGCACGGGCTCGAAGGCCTGCATGCCCAGCCGGTGCAGGGTGGGGGCGCGGTTGAGGATGACGGGGTACTCGCGCACCACCTCGTCCAGGGCGTCCCAGACCTCGGGGGTCTCGCGCTCGACCATCTTCTTGGCGCTCTTGACCGTCGTGACGTAGCCCTTCTCCATGAGGCGGTTGTAGATGAAGGGCTTGAAGAGCTCGAGGGCCATCTTCTTGGGCAACCCGCACTGGTGGAGCCGCAGGTCGGGGCCGACGGTGATGACGGAGCGGCCCGAGTAGTCCACGCGCTTGCCCAGCAGGTTCTGGCGGAACCGGCCCTGCTTGCCCTTGAGCATGTCCGAGAGCGACCGCAGGGGGCGCTTGTTGGAGCCCGTGATGGCCCGTCCGCGCCGGCCGTTGTCGAAGAGCACGTCGACGGCCTCCTGGAGCATGCGCTTCTCATTGCGGATGATGATCTCGGGGGCGTTCAATTCCATGAGCCGCTTGAGGCGGTTGTTGCGGTTGATGACGCGCCGGTAGAGGTCGTTGAGGTCCGAGGTGGCGAAGCGGCCGCCCTCGAGGGGCACCAGGGGCCGCAGGTCCGGGGGGATCACGGGGATCGTCGTCAGGATCATCCACTCGGGGCGGTTGCCGCTCTTGCGCAGGGCCTCGACGACGCGCAGGCGCTTGGTGAGTTTCTTGCGCTTCGTGTCGGAGGTGGCCTCCTTGAGCTCGGCCCGCAGCTCGGCGTCGAGCTCGTCCAGATTCATCTCCTGCAGGAGCACGCGGGCCGCCTCGGCGCCGATGCCGGCCACGAAGCCGTCGGCCCCGTACTTCTCGCGGCACTCCACGTAGCGCTCCTCCGTGAGGAGTTCCTTCTTCTTGAGGGGGGTGTCCTTCGGGTCGAGCACGATCCACGACTCGAAGTACAGCACCTTCTCGAGCTCCTTGAGGGAGAGGTCGATGACGTTGCCGATCCGGCTCGGGAGGCTCTTCAGGAACCAGATGTGCGCCACGGGGGCCGCCAGCGTGATGTGGCCCATCCGCTCGCGGCGGACCTTGGACTGGATGACCTCGACGCCGCACTTCTCGCAGACCACCCCGCGGTGCTTCATCCGCTTGTAGCGGCCGCAGAGGCACTCGTAGTCCTTCACGGGCCCGAAGATCTTGGCGCAGAACAGGCCGTCGCGCTCGGGCTTGAAGGTCCGGTAGTTGATCGTCTCGGGCTTCTTCACCTCGCCGTGCGACCACGAGGCGATCTTCTCCGGGGAGGCGATGGACATCTTGATGGCGTTGAACCGGATGGGATCCTTCGGCTTTTCGAAAAAGCTGAAAATGTCTTCCACGTTGGGACTCCTTTAAAAATGGCTAAAGGCTGAGGGCGAAGGGCTTACGGCGAAGGCGAAAATGCTTCTTCCTTGCCTTTTGCCGTATGCCTCAAGCCATGTGCCGTTCTTTCCCCATATCTGTCGAGAAAGGCTCGGGGCCAAGGCTCCGGGAATGTTTTCTTCCTTTTCCATACGCCTTACGCCATAAGCCCTATGCCTATTCTTTTTCGACCAGCTCCACGTCCAGGCAGAGGCTCTGGAGCTCCTTGACGAGGACGCTGAAGGACTCGGGCAGGCCCGGCTCGAGCGAGTGTTCGCCCTTCACGATGGCCTCGTAGATCCTCGTGCGGCCCGCCACGTCGTCGGACTTCACCGTGAGGAACTCCTGCAGGGTATGCGCCGCGCCATAGGCCTCCATGGCCCAGACCTCCATCTCGCCCAGCCGCTGGCCGCCGAACTGGGCCTTGCCGCCCAGGGGCTGCTGGGTCACGAGCGAGTAGGGGCCGATGGAGCGGGCGTGGATCTTGTTGTCCACCAGGTGGTGGAGCTTGAGCATGTAGATCATGCCCACGGTGACCTGCTGCTCGAAGGGCTCGCCCGTGCGGCCGTCGAAGAGGACGGCCTGGCCCCTGGCGGGCAGGTTCGCCTTGGCGAGCATGTCGCGGATCTCCTCCTCCGTGGCCCCGTCGAAGACGGGCGTGGCCACCGAGATGCCCTTCTTGAGGCGGCGCACGAAGCCGCGGATCTCCTCCTCCGTCGCCCCGTCGATGAACCGGCTGAACTCCTCGGAGCCGTAGAGCTTCTTCATCTCCCGCTTGAGGGTCTCGACGCCGGCGTTCTTCTCGATGAGGCCGTTGATCTTCTCCCCCAGCTCCTTGGCGGCCCAGCCGAGGTGGGTCTCGAGGATCTGCCCCACGTTCATGCGGGAGGGGACGCCCAGGGGGTTGAGGATGATGTCCACGGGCGTGCCGTCCTCGAAGAACGGCATGTCCTCGTCGGGCAGGATGCGCGACAGGACGCCCTTGTTGCCGTGGCGGCCCGCCATCTTGTCGCCCACGGAGAGCTTGCGCTTGATGGCGACGTAGACCTTGACGAGCTTGATGACGCCCGGGGGCAGCTCGTCGCCGGCCTTCTGCTTCTGCACCTTCTCCTCGAAGTAGGCCTCGATGAGGTCCACCTTGCGCGCGAGGTTCTCGAGCATGCCCCGGAGGTTCTCCTCGAGGGTCTCGTCCTCGAGGGCAATGCCCTTCCAGAGGCTGAAGGGGATCTTCTCGAGGACCTCGGCGGTGATCTCCTCGCCCTTCTTGAGCACCGTTTTCTTCTTCTTCGGGTCGATGAGCTTGCCCGCCGAGACCTTCCCGACGAGCAGGTCCTGGATCTTACTCTTGACCGCCTCGGTGATGATCCGGATCTCGTCGTCGCGGTCCTGGTAGATGCGGCGGACCTCGTCCTCCTCGATCTGGACCGACCGGCGGTCCTTCTCGGCGCCCTTGCGGGTGAAGATCTTGGCGTCGATGACGATCCCCTCGACCCCCGGGGGCACCCGCAGCGAGGTGTCGCGCACGTCGCCCGCCTTCTCGCCGAAGATGGCCCGCAGCAGCTTCTCCTCGGGGGACAGGGTCGTCTCGCCCTTGGGCGTGATCTTGCCCACGAGGATGTCGCCGGGTTTCACGTAGACGCCCATCCGGACGATGCCGCTGTCGTCGAGGTTGCGCAGGGCCTCCTCGCCCACGTTCGGGATGTCGCGGGTGATCTCCTCCTTGCCGAGCTTCGTGTCCCGGGCCATCGTCTCGAACTCCTCGATGTGCACCGAGGTGTAGACGTCCTCCTTGACGATCCGCTCGGACACGAGGATGGAGTCCTCGTAGTTGTAGCCGCCCCAGGACATGAAGGCGACCATGACGTTGCGGCCCAGGGCGAGCTCGCCGTCCTGCGTGGCCGGTCCGTCGGCGATGATGTCGCCGGCCTCGACGCGTTCGCCCGTCACGACGACGGGCCGCTGGTTGAAGCAGGTGTCCTGGTTGGTGCGCTGGTACTTGGTCAGGTTGTAGATGTCCACGCCCGTGTCGAAGCTGCCCCGCTCGGTCTCGTCGCACTTGATGACGATGCGCTCGGCATCGACGCTCTCGACGACACCGGCGCGCCGGGCCGTCACGACGGCCCCTGAGTCCTTGGCCACGACGGGCTCCATCCCCGTGCCGATGAGCGGCACCTCGGGCTGCAGCAGGGGCACGGCCTGGCGCTGCATGTTGGAGCCCATGAGCGCGCGGTTGGCGTCGTCGTGCTCCAGGAAGGGAATCAGCGCCGCGGCCACGGACACCAGCTGGTTCGGCGAGACGTCCATGAGCTCCACCTCCTCGGGGACGACGGTGACGAACTCGCCGCCCTTGCGGGCGTAGATGAGCGGCTCCGTGAAGCGTCCCTTGGCGTCCAGGGCGGCGTCGGCCTGGGCGATGATGAACTTCTCCTCCTCGATGGCGGTGAGGTACTTGATGTCGTTGAGCACGCGGCCGTTCTCCACGAGACGGTAGGGGGTCTCGATGAAGCCGAACTCGTTGACCCGGGCGTAGGTCGACAGCGACACGATGAGGCCGATGTTCGGCCCTTCCGGCGTCTCGACGGGGCAGATCCGGCCGTAGTGGCTGTTGTGGACGTCGCGGACCTCGAAGCCCGCCCGCTCGCGGGTGAGGCCGCCCGGCCCCAGGGCCGAGAGTCTGCGCTTGTGCGTGATCTCGGACAGGGGGTTGGTCTGGTCCATGAACTGCGAGAGCTGGCTCGAGCCGAAGAACTCGTTGACGACGGCCGAGACGGGCTTGGCGTTCACGAGGTCGTGGGGCATCATAGTCTCCACGTCCTGGAGGCTCATCTTCTCCTTGATGGCCCGCTCCATGCGGATCAGCCCGATGCGGTACTGGTTCTCGATGAGCTCGCCCACGGAGCGGATGCGGCGGTTGCCCAGGTGGTCGATGTCGTCCACGCTGCAGTCGCCCTCGCCGAGCTTCAGGTGGATGAGGTACCGGACGGCCTCGATGATGTCCTCGCTGCGCAGGGTCGTCACGTCGGCGGGCACGTCGAGCCGGAGCTTGTAGTTCATCTTCACGCGGCCCACGTCGGAGATGTCGTAGGTCTCGGGGTCGAAGAAGAGGCTCTTGAAGAAGCGCCGGGCCGTCTCCGGGGTCGGCGGGTTCGAGGGCCGCAGGCGCCGGTAGATCTCGATGATCGCCTCCTCGGCGGACTCGATCTTGTCGATGAGCAGGGTCTCCATGATGGAGGCGTTCGTGCGGTCCTCGTCGAGGTGGATGCACTCGACCCTCTGGACCCCCTTCTGCTGCAGGAGCTCCAGGCGCTCCGGCGTGATCTCCTGGTTGCACCGCACCAGGACCTCGCCCGTGGCGGGGTCCGTCACGTTGCGCGAGAGCACCTTGCCGACGAGGTAGTCCCTGCCGACGGGGATGCGCCGGATCTTGAGCTCGTCGAGCCGCTTGAGGGCCTGCTTCGTGATCTTGCGGCCCTTCTTGACGAGGACCTCGCCCTTGGGCTTCGTCTCGATGTCCTCGGGGGCCTTCTCGTTGGCCAGGAAGGGGCCCACGTCGAGGTACGCCCGGTCGCCCTCGAAGGTGATCTTCTCGATCGCATAGAAGGTGTTGAGGATGTCCTCCGTCGAGAGGCCCATGGCCTTGAGCAGGATGGTCACGGGCATCTTGCGGCGCCGGTCGATGCGGACGTAGAGCAGGTCCTTCACGTCGAACTCGAAGTCGAGCCAGGAGCCCCGGATGGGGATGATGCGCGCCGAGTAGATGAGCTTGCCGCTGGCGTGGGTCTTGCCCTTGTCGTGGTCGAAGAAGATGCCCGGCGAGCGGTGGAGCTGGCTCACGATGACCCGCTCGGTGCCGTTGACGATGAAGGTGCCGTTTTCGGTCATGAGCGGGATCTCGCCGAAGTAGATCTCCTGCTCCTTGATGTCCCGGATGATCTTCTGCTCGCTCGTCCGGTCGGCGTCGAAGACGACGAGCCGCACCACGATTTTCAGGGGCGCCGCATAGGTCAGGCCCTTGGCGATGCACTCCTTGACGTCGTAGCGGCTCTCGCCGATCTTGTAGCTCACGAACTCGAGGGAGCACTTCCCGCTGAAGTCGCCGATCGGGAAGATGCTCTTGAAGGCCCCCTGGAGACCGACGCCGGCGCGCTTCTCGGGCTGCACGTCCTTCTGCAGGAACTTCTCGTAGGACTTCATCTGGATGTCGATCAGGTTCGGGACGTCGATAATCTTCTGGATCCGACCGAAATTCTTCCTGAATTCACGCATCATCTTTTCTTATTCCTCAGAAAAATGGACGACCCCGTCTGCGTCCCCGGGCTTCCTTCGGCCTGCCGTGCATGCCGCACCGGGAACCGGGGCCTTCCGGCCGCGCCGGAAGAGCCCTCCCTTCCCGGATCCCTGGAAACCCGTAACGCCCTACGGGGTGTCAAAATGGGTTGCCTTACGATCAAATCGCCTTACTTGATCTCGACGGTGGCGCCCACGGCCTCGAGCTTCTTCTTGATCTCGTCGGCTTCCGCCTTGGCGATGCCTTCCTTGACGGGCTTGGGCACGCCCTCGACGAGGTCCTTGGCTTCCTTCAGGCCGAGGCCCGTGATGGCGCGGATTTCCTTGATGACCTGGATCTTCTCGGCGCCGAAGCTCGTGAGGATGACGTCGAACTCCGTCTTCTCCTCGGCCGCCGCGGCCGCCGCGGGGGCCGCGCCGCCGGCCACGGCCGCCACGGCCACCGGGGCCGCCGCCGAGACGCCGAACTTCGCTTCCAGTTCCTTGACGAGCTCCGAGAGTTCGAGCACCGTCATCCCTTCGATATACTTGACAACGTCTTCCTTCGTGATCGCCATGTTTCTCCACTCCTTATGCGTTTTCTTTTTCTTTCTTTTGCCTGTAGGCCTCGAGGACCTGCACAAGACCGCGCGGCACGGCGCTCAGCACCGTGACGAGCTGCGTCGGCACCGCCACGAGGGTGCCCAGGAGCTTCGCCAGAAGCACCTCCCGGCTCGGCAGCTCGGAGATGAGATCCAGCTGCTGCCGGCTGACCATCCGGCCGTCCATCCAGGCGAACTTGATGTCCAGCTCGGGGTTCTTCTTGGCGAACTCGATGAGAACCTTGGTGGGGGCCGCCACGTCGCCGCCGATCATGGACAGCGACAGGGGACCTTTGAGGTTGTCCTTCAGGCCGGCGAAGTCCGTCCCCTGGGCGGCGATGCCCAGCAGGGTGTTCTTGACGACCCGGAACTCGGTTCCCGTCTTGCGCAGTTCATTCCTCAGGGCAGTGATCTTCTCGACGTTCATGCCGCTGTACCCGGCCAGAACGGCGAGCTTGACGCTCTTGAGCCTCTCGTGAAGCTCCGCGACTGCCTGCTCCTTTTCCTTTCTGTCCAACCTTGAACCTCCTTTCCCACGGTCAATTTCCCTTCCCGGTTTCAGGGGCCGGAAGGCGTCGAAAGTCGGAGCGCTACAGGGAGAAACATGACTGCCTGAACGAGGATCCACCCGGCGGAAGGGTCCGCCGCTTCCTGTTCCATCCCGCCCCGCCGCCCCGGGGGCGGTTCGGTTCGGGGATGTCGTCTCGGCAGGCCGGCGCGGGGCCGATTAAACTCCCGGTACCTGCTGTCTCCGACTCTTCGGTTTCACGTTATGACATGACGGCCGGTGCTACTTCATCAGGTTCCGAACATCCAGGGGATCGACCTTGACCCCCGGACCCATGGTGGTGGATAGGGAGATGCTCTTGAGATAGGTTCCTTTGCTCGATGCCGGTTTGAGCTTGATGATCGTCTCCAGCAGGGCCGTCACGTTTTCCAGAAGCTTCTCGGCGCCGAAGGAGGCCTTGCCGACGGGGCTGTGGACGATGCCCGCCTTTTCCACGCGGAACTCCACCTTGCCCGCCTTGAGCTCCTTGACGACCTTTCCCACGTCGAAGGTCACGGTGCCGACCTTGGGGTTGGGCATGAGCCCGCGGGGCCCCAGGATCTTGCCCAGCTTGCCGACGGTGCCCATCATGTCCGGGGTGGCCACGACGCGGTCGAACTCGAGCCAGCCGCCCTTGATCTTCTCGACGAGATCGTCGGAGCCCGCGAAATCGGCCCCGGCGTCCAGGGCCTCCTTCTCCTTTTCGCCCTTGGCGAACACCAGGACCCGCACGGTCTTGCCCAGGCCGTGGGGCAGCGCGACGCTGCCGCGGACCATCTGGTCGGCGTGCTTCGGGTCGACGCCGAGACGGATCGCCGCGTCGAGCGTCTCGTCGAACTTGGCGCCCGCCGTGCCGACCACGAGCTCCACGGCCTCCTTGAGGGGATAGCGCTTCCCCGATTCGATCTTCTTTTTCGCCTCTGTGTATCTCTTGCCTCTGGCCATTGCCCCAAACCCCTCGCTATGCCGTGATCTCGATGCCCATCGACCGGGCGGTCCCCGCCACGGTCCGGACGGCGGCATCGATGTCCACGCAGTTGAGATCCTTGAACTTCAGCTCCGCGATGTCCCTGACCTGCTTGCCCGTCACCCTGCCCACGGTCTCCCGCTTGGGGTCGCTCGCGCCCTTGGCGATCTTGGCGGCCTGCTTCAGGAGCACCGAGACGGGGGGCGTCTTCGTCACGAACGTGAAGGAGCGGTCGGCGTAGACGGTGATCACCACGGGGATGATCATGCCCTCCTGCTTGGCCGTCATGGCGTTGTAGGCCTTGCAGAACTCCATGATGTTCACGCCGTGCTGGCCGAGGGCCGGTCCGATCGGCGGCGAGGGCGTGGCCTTGCCCGCCTGGATCTGCAGCTTGATGTTCGCGATGACTTTCTTTGCCATAGTGTCTTCACCCTGTGGTGTGATTGACCCTTTTCGGAACGGCCCGGGCCTAGGCCGCGACGACCTGGATGAAGTCCAGTTCCACCGGCGTCGAGCGGCCGAAGATGCTGACGATCACCCGGAGCTTGCCCTTCTCGGGCTTCACCTCGTCGACGATGCCGTCGAAGTTGGTGAAGGGTCCGTCGATGATCTTGACGTGATCGCCCACGTCGAAGGAGAACTTGGGCTTGGGCTTCAGGGTGCCCTCCTCGATGCGGGTCCGAAGCGCCAGGACGTCCTCCTCGGGGATCGGGGTCGGCTTCTCCTTCGTGCCGATGAAGCCCGTCACCTTGGGCGTGTTCTTGACGATGTGCCAGGTGTCGTCATTGAGCTCCATCTTCACGAGCACGTAGCCCGGGAAGAACTTGCGCTTCGAGGTCTTCTTCTCGCCGCTGACGAGCTCGACGATGTCCTCCTCGGGCACGAGGATGTCGGCGAAGAAGGCCTGCATGCCCGCCGCCTCGATGCGCTCCTGGAGCGACAGCTTGACCTTGTTCTCGAAGCCCGAATAGGTGTGGACGACGTACCAGCGGAATGCCATCTCTTGCCTACCCCAGAACCAGACGGATGATCTTGGCGAGTCCGAAGTCCACGAGCCCCAGGACCAGCGACACGATCACCGTGACGACGATCACGACCGAGGTGGACGTGATCGCCTGCTTCGGGGTGGGCCATGTCACCTTTCTCAGTTCCGCCCGGGATTCCTTCAGGAACTGCTGAACGATGTTCAGGATCTCTTTTGCCTTGTCCAATACCCTGTCCTGTGCGGCCGGTCGGGAGGAAATGGCAGGCCAGGAGGGATTCGAACCCCCAGCATCCGGATTTGGAGTCCGGCGCTCTAGCCGTTAGAGCTACTGGCCTGTCCCCCGTTCCTTCCCGCCGTTACTTGGTTTCCTTGTGCGGCGTGTGGGTCTTGCAGAACTTGCAGAACTTCTTCATCTCGAGGCGGTCCTGCATGGTCCGCTTGTTCTTCGTCGTCGTGTAGTTGCGGCGCTTGCATTCCGTGCAGGCCAGCGTAATGTTGTTTCGCATCCCCGTCCACCCTGACTGAAATGGAGCCCACGACCAGGATTGAACTGGTGACCTCATCCTTACCAAGGATGTGCTCTACCGACTGAGCTACGTGGGCTGAAAACCGGCAACCCGGCATCCGGCGCCGGCCGATCGCCTCGGCCGCCCCGGTCCGTTCTCCTGGAAAAGTTGGAGCGGGAAACGGGATTCGAACCCGCGACCCTCAGCTTGGAAGGCTGACGCTCTAGCCACTGAGCTACTCCCGCTCATCCCCGCCCGGGGCTCACTCACGGTCCGCCCCGCGGGGCGCGGTGAATGAGAAAAAAATATGGTGGAGGGGGGAGGGTTCGAACCTCCGTAGGCTGCGCCGGCAGATTTACAGTCTGCTCCCTTTGACCGCTCGGGAACCCCTCCGGATCTCAATGATCGCAATGGGCGATATGGAGCTGGCGATGGGACTCGAACCCGCAACCGGCTGATTACAAATCAGCTGCTCTACCTGTTGAGCTACGCCAGCCATTTCATACAATCTTTCAAAGAATTCCGGCCCTTGGGACGCACAAAGACGCACGCCGGGCGTAGAAGCAATGAAGGTTAGTGTTAAATCAGTCTTTTGTCAAGGATTTTTTTACAACGGGCTTGAGGCAAAAGACGAAGGGCAAAAGGAGAAAGACATTCAAATTCATCCTTTTTAGCCTTGGCCCTGCGCCCTTTGCCTATTCTTCACCGAATACGTCGGCCGAAAAGAGGTAGATCTCCGTCTCCGGGTCGCGCCAGGCGTCGGGGGCAAGGCCCGCCTTCCGGCAGGTTTCCCTCAGGAACGTCTCCCGGTCCCATCGCCACTCGGTGGCCACCTGGGGCAGCAGCAGCCCCGCCCGCGCCCCCTTGCGGATGTAGAGGCCGTGCGTGCCGATCTCGATGGCGCCCACATCGTCGACCCGGCGCAGGGGGGTGAGCACCGAGATCTCCACCCGGAGGTCCTTCAGCTCCTCCTTCCGCAGCGGCGGGAACCGGGGGTCCTGGAACGCCGCAGCCGCGGCCATTTCCTCCACGGTACGCGCCAGGGGCTTGCGCGCCTCGATCATGCCGATGCAGCCGCGCAGCTTTCCCCGTTTCTTCAGGGAAACGAAGGCCCCGCGCTTCTCGTCCGGTGTCCCCTGTCCTTCGGCCGCCGGCGGGGCTTCCCCCCTCAGCTCGGCCTCGATGGATTCGCGGGCGATCCGCAGGAGGGCCTGCTTCTGCTCGCCGGTGAGTCCCCGGTCGGTTGCGGCCTTGCCGTCTGCCATCGCCCTACCCCCGAGGCTCCCTGAAAAAGGCCGCCGAGAGATACCCCACCACCTGGCGCCTGTCGCCGGTGACGTCGCCGGAATGGGCGTACCGGAGCACCTGCACGCCCCGGGCCCCGGCCTTCTCGGCGAAGAGCATGGCCGTGACGACCGGGCCCCCGCCGCAGGCCTCGCAGGAGCCCTCCTCGAGACGGCGCGCCAGACCCCGGGGATCCCCCTTGCGCACCAGGTCGACGACGATCGCGTCGAGCCGCTCGGCCTGCCGGTCGTCGTGAAAGTGCGAGAGGTCCGAGCTGCCCACGACGAGAACCTCCCTGCCCTTCGCGGCCTCCCAGAGGGCCTCCGCAACGGCCTCGCAGGTCCGGAAGTCCTGGGAGCCCATCACGAGGGGGACGAAGGCGAAGGACCCGAGCGCCACCTGCAGGAAGGGCAGCTGGATCTCGACGGAATGCTCCGCCGCGTGGGGCCTGCGGTCGTCGGTCAGGACGGCGCCGCCCCCGAGGATCGCCTCGGCCAACCCGGCCTCGACGGGGACGACGCCCAGCGGCGTTTCGTAGCCCCCCGAGGGCCAGACGGAGACGCCTCGGAACGGAACGCGGTGGCTCGGCCCGATGACCACCACCGCGTCATAGCGCTTTCCCTCGATGAGCCGGTACCCGTGCGCCGCGACCGGCCCCGAGTAGACGTAGCCCGCGTGGGGCGACACGAGACCGACCACGGGGCCTGCGACGGCCCTTGCGGGCACCGCCTCCAGGTACCGGCGGATCTCGGCCCGGAGAACGGCAGGGTCCCCCGGGTACCACGTCCCGGCGATCACGGATTTCCGGATGTCCTTTTCCATGGGATCAGCCGATCGTCAGCCCCTTCGGGCGGGAGGCCCGATTTCTTCTTTGCTTCCCTGTCGTTAGCCTGTTGCCCTATGCAGTATGACTACCCCCCGGGCACGCCGGTGTCAAGAGGGAAAAGGGGGGGACCGGCGGGGGCGGGGCAAAAAAAGATTGACTCCGGAACCGCGGCTGTTTAAGAGTAATCGGTTTTGAAACGTGCGCGTGTTCTTCCCGGCCCGGGCGGCACCGGTTGTGCATGCCTCGGCCGGAGACCCGGCATGGGGGAACCTGACAGCCGGACATCCCGTCCTCCCGCGGCCCCGCCCGGGGGGCTTCAATACCGAACAGAGGAGGTCAACCCATGGGTGTCAAGTGCGCAGTGAACGGCTTCGGCCGCGTCGGACGGTATCTGGTGAGGGCCGCCCTCAACTACGAAGACCTCGAGATCGTCGCCGTCAACTCCCGGGCCAAGGCCCCCATCCTCGCCCATCTGCTCAAGTACGACTCCGTCCACGGGAAGTTCCCGGGTGACGTCGCCGCGACCGACGGGGCGCTCGTCGTCAACGGTCGGGAGATCCGGATCACCAACATCACCGACAACTGCGCCCTGCTGCCCTGGAAGGAGATGGGCGTCGACATCGTGCTGGAGTCGACGGGCGAGTTCCGCAAGAGGACGGAGGTGGCCCCCCACATCGAAGCGGGAGCGAAGAAGGTCATCATCGCGGCCCCCGGCAAGGGCATCGACGGCACCTTCGTCATCGGCGTCAACGAGGAGACCTACGACCCGGCCCGGCACCACATCGTCTCCAACGCCTCCTGCACGACCAACTGCCTGGCCCCCGTCGCGAAGGTGCTTCACGAGGCCTTCGGGATCAAGCGGGGCTTCATGACGACGTGCCACGCCTACACGATGGACCAGCGCCTGCTCGACGGCTCCCACAAGGACCTGCGCCGGGCCCGGGCCGCCGGCCTGTCGATCGTCCCCACCACGACGGGGGCGGCCAAAACCGTCGGCGAGGTCATCCCGGCGCTCAAGGGCAGGATGGACGGCGTGGCCCTGCGGGTCCCGACGCCGAACGTGAGCTGCGTGGACTTCGTCGCCGAGGTGGGCCGCAGCGTCACCGTCAACGAGATCAACGACGCCGTCAAGGCAGCGGCGGCGGGCCCGATGAAGGGCATCATCCAGTACTGCGAGGAGGAACTGGTCTCCGTGGATTTCGTGAGCAGCCCCTACTCGGCCATCTTCGACGCGCCGCTCACCAACGTCCTCGACGGCAGCCTGGTGAAGATCTTCGCCTGGTACGACAACGAGAGCGGTTTTGCCTGCCGCATGCTCGACCTGGCGCGGTATATGGCGAAAAGGCAGGCGTAAGGCGCAGGGCATGAGGCATAAGGGAGAAGGCGAAGGCACAAGGCCGCTCCCTTTCCTTCACCCGAAGCCATGAACCCTATGCCGTAAGCCACAGGGAGGAGATCGTGCGCAGGGCGCTCATCATCGGCAACTGGAAGATGCACAAGACCGTCGCGGAGGCCGTCGCGTTCGCGCGGGCCCTGTCGGCGCGCTTTCCGGAACGGGCGGAGCGCGACGTGGCCATCGCCCCGCCCTTCACGGCCCTTCATCCCCTCCGGGAGGTCCTCCGGGGCTCGCCCATCGCCCTGTGCGCCCAGGATGTCCACGGGGAGGACGAGGGCCCCTACACCGGCGAGGTCTCGGCGCCCATGCTCGCCGACGTGGGCTGCCTCTACGGGCTCGTGGGGCACTCGGAGCGCCGCCGCCTTTTCGGGGAGTCCAACGAGGAGGTCAACCGCAAGGCCCGGGCCCTGCTCCGGGCGGGCATCCGCCCCGTCGTCTGCGTGGGGGAGGCCCTGGAGGAGCGGGAGGCGGATCAGACCTTCAGCGTGATCCGGCGCCAGCTAAAAGAGGGATTGAATAATCTCTCCGCCGATGATATAAGGCGCACCATTGTCGCCTATGAGCCCGTGTGGGCCATCGGCACGGGAAAGACGGCCTCGCCCGCACAGGCCCAGGAGGTCCACGACTTCATCCGGCAGTTCATCGGGCATCGGGCGGGAAAGGAAACGGCGGCCGAGGTCCGCATCCTCTACGGGGGGAGCGTCAATCCCGAAAACGCCGTTTCGCTCATGGCGCAGAGGGACATCGACGGGGTCCTGGCGGGAGGCGCGAGCCTCGAGGTGGACTCCTTCCGCAAGCTCATTGATCACTGAGAGGAAAGAACGTTGCACATCTTCGTCAGCATCATCCATATCGTGGTTTGCATCCTGCTGGTCGTCATCGTGCTGCTCCAGCGGGGCAAGGGGGCCAGCATGGGGGCCGCCTTCGGCGGCTCGAGCCAGACGCTGTTCGGCAGCTCCGGCCCCGGCACCCTGCTCGGCAAGATGACCACGGGCGTGGCCGTCGTCTTCATGCTGACCTCCCTGTGGCTCGCCTACTTCGCGGTGCACAAGGGAAGCTCCGTCATGCAGGGGGCCGCCCCGGCGCCCGTCGAGCAGCCCGCGCCCGCCCCGTCGGTTCCCCCGGCGCCGGCACCGGAGAAGAAGTAGCGCTGCGCTATTGACAAAAGAGCCCGAACAGGCTAATGAAACGTCAACAGCCGCCGAAGTGGTGGAACTTGGTAGACACGCTATCTTGAGGGGGTAGTGGGGAAACCCGTCCGGGTTCAAGTCCCGGCTTCGGCACCAGAACATAAGGTGGGAAACCACTGAAATCAGGGAGTTAGGATCTGCGGTCCTGGCTCCCTTTCTTTTTGGGTCCCTTTTGGGTCCCCTTTCTCAAGCGCCGCATCCGATTTAGGGGGATTGTAGACCCTCTCCATGAAGGCGCTCCCCTCATCCCTCTCGTAGTTTTTGATGTAGCTGTAGTACTTTTCATAGATCATTTGCATGGTCTCGTGGCCCATCATCTTTTGGACCCAGCCCGGGTGCGCCCCTGCATCGAGCATGAGGGTGGCGAAGGTGTGACGGGTCTGGTAGAGCGACCGTGGTTCGAGTCCCGCTTTCTTCAGCGCCGGCTTCCATACGTGGAAATTCGTCGGCATGGGCTCCAGGGGCTTTCCATACTGGTTGAGAAAGACGTATTCCGACTTCCCCATGGTCACCCTCCGCTGGTCCCTTATATGTGAGTTAAGCTAGTGTCCGTCCGGAAACTGTAACTGTTTAGAAAATCTTATGAATTTGCGCACAAAGGGCTTTTCATTTTCGGTGCTGTCTGCTATGGTATGTTTCACAAGACGCTGATATCGTTAAGCAAATACCAAAGCAAGGATCGCCCGTGCGCCGAAAATTCAATGCCCAATCGAGCCTCTTCACCTCCACCTC